>JAEEGL011278047.1_pt1 | contig 19757 bp, 20 predicted proteins | sample 9134231 | NCBI WGS metagenome assembly JAEEGL01 (sample SAMN16246548, study PRJNA631951) | gut metagenome | biome: gut microbiome; feature: rumen; material: fiber-attached | host: Bos | place: Iran: Karaj | collected 2018-10 | reverse complement strand
GGGCGTTTCTATGTCGCTGAAATGCGTGGAAGATTCAATCGCTATTCCCGGGAAGATGACCTTGCTTACGTGAATTCATTTTTGCGGATTGCCAATAGAAAGGACGAGGAAGAAACAGAGATATTGGAAGATGCAGTGGATAATGCCGTTTTACAGTTAGGATGGAACGATGAAAATCTGTATGGGCTACCGATTGAAGCCGATGAACGAAACGACTATCTGCGGGAATCATATGAACCATGGCATCATGAGCCGGATGAAATCATTCCGCCTCGGGAAGACGAATAAAATGCAATTTATACCTCGTGTTTGGTAATTGGATGCTAATTTGCTGAAAAACCGAACTTAATTGAACTTGTGCAGCTTGTAATAGCGCTACGGAGGCGGGACGACAGATTATCATTCCTTTTGTGAACGTTGTATAAACTACCGTGCGCCGAAAGGATGAACGGACGAAAGAAAATCGGCAGGCGAACGGTTCGCCTGCCGATGGATATGATTATGAAAATAGGATTATGATAACTGATATTCAAAGAGGATGCTCTCAATATCCGGAGTCTGTTTGATCCGGGAGACGTTCTCCAAACTCAAAATCAGGGATAATGTCTTTCCTTTTTCCTTTCCTCTATCCATATAATAGAGTATCCGTAGTTTTTCCAAATTCAATAGCAAATCAACAATTTATTTTGGTTCTTATCGTGCAGGGAAGGGAAGAGAAGCCTGCAATCGCTTTGGAAGACGTGGAAATAGCGTACGCTTCTGGTGCAAGATGCCATATTAAGAAGGGGATATTGAAACCGGATCAGTTTGAATATCCCCTTTTCTACTTATGAATCCAATTCGCTTCCCGTGCAGTCTGAAACCGGTTGCCGGTGCGCTTCCTTGAACGCCTGATTGTTTTCAAACAGCTCGTCAAAGGCGACAGGCATATAGTTGTTGATATCCACGCCTGCGTTCAGAACGCGCTCACGCGCGCACAGCAACGGCCAGAAATCATGATCGGTACGGTTGTGAATGTGCCCGTGAATCATATAGGACCGTCTTTCGTGCCTCCATGTCAGAAGAGGATAGTGACAGAGCGACAGCTCCCGCTTCCCATCGGATATGGTCAGGAAGGGGTCCGCGCTGGCGAAGTATTTGGAAATGAGCGCCCCGTTCATCCAGGACTCGTCATGGTTTCCGATGATTAAACGCTTCTTTCCCTTAAGTCTGCGCAGAATCGGTTCCGGGTCGGAGCACCGATAGAACAGATCTCCGACGATGTATACGGTATCGTTTTCTTTGACACGGTTGTTCCATAAATCAATCATCTTTTCGTTCATTTCCTGTACGTTGGCGTACGGCCTTTTGCACGTGTACACAATGCTGGGGTGTCCGAAATGAGTATCAGCGGTAAAGTAAATCATTCTTTGCGTTCCTTTCACAAGATTTCAAGGACTTTCATTGTTCCGCACGCATTGGCTTGATCGCTGCGCCCGGAATGGGATGTACGGACGGGGGAGAAACCGGCAGGCGAACGGATCGCCTGCCGATGGAATGATCATGGATATCGGAATATGACCTCAATAACAGCATATTCTCAATAGCCTGGATCCATCTGATCCACAAGACGTTCTCCGAGTTCGAAATCATGGATAATGTCTTTCATTTCCTCCCAGATCCCTTTCCATCCGGTCAGCTTTACGGCGAATCGGTTTTTCCTGTCTAGAAGATAATATTTCAGATCGTCTGTTTTTTCACTCGCGTACACGGTGAGAACGTCTTTTTCCTGAAGCAGGTATTCCGATCTGTCGGCGTTCTCCTGAACGTGCCTTAAGTAGCTTTTATTTATCTCAGTATCCATCGACAGGTTCACCTTATCTGAAATAAGACCGAGATCGTCGGGATTGGCGGCATAGTACAAATGCATGGTCAAGTCTCTCCGTAAGGCGAAGAGTTCGCACATTCTGTCAACATCAATAAATCTTCGCTCCAGATTATGCTTTCTCGCGATGTCTGTGAAGAGCCAGAAACAGGCGGGCAGCTTTAGACAGCGGTATTCGTCCTGTTGGACCCACTGATGTTCGAAGATATATCGTTTCGGTCTGACGGTATCCGCGATAAGATGGGCACGGACAAAAACATTGTTTATATCCATGGATTCTTTCGCATGACAGAAATGGCATTCGACTTCAAAATGGTTAAAATCGATTACGCGGTCGACATTGGAGCTTCCGCAGCTGCTGCATACATAATGAAACATTTTTCCTTCTTTCATGATGACTCCTTTCTCAATTTCCACTTTTTTATTGGAACACAGACCCTTACTCTTCAGAATAATGCATTGCTTTCAGCGCGTCTCCGATTGTATAGCAGCGCGCGTCCCGTGAGGCGGCGAGCCGGCGTTCAAAAGTAAGCAGCATTCCCAGCATTTTCTCTTTCTCTGTTTCTTTCGAAAAACGAATATTCCATGTCCGTTTCATCATTTCGTCGAATTCTCCGGCCCGCCGCAATAGATCCGCAAGCTTGACGGCGTGCTCTGGATTTTTGTCATCATGGTACATTTCCTCCGCGAGGTCTGCAGCAATCAGCCGGCAAGTTTTCGCGTTTTTGGCTTCTCCCGCGTCATCGCACGCCCAGACAGCACAGATGAGCCCATCCAGGGCGCTCTGGTTTTCAAACCCCGCGTTGCAAACCATGTACTTGTGATAGAACTTCTTTGCGAGATCATTTTCAAAGGGAATTCCTTCGCAGTTCTTATACGCATTGGAGTTCAGCCATCTCCGGTTGACAGGCACCGGCGGGATCTGTTCGATGGTTTTGTTTGCATATCCGCAGACGGGGCATTCCTGCACCCAGAGGGGCATCGTGCTGCGTTTTAGTTCTGCAGGTCTTGAATCAAGATCCGAATAGCCGAGCATGATTGAATTGCTCACATAAGAGAAATTGATTTCTGAAAAACAGACGGAGCAAAGAAAAGAATCTCTGCGAATTTCTGTCATGATTTCATCACTCCTTTTATTTGATCAAATTGATTGTAGTGCACTGATCCATTCCGACCAGAGATCATAAGTCCGGTTAAGGTCTTGGCCTCCTCCGCGCCAGAAAGGAAAAAGTCTTTTGAAGTCTTTCTTTAGGCAAAGAACTTTCCTGTCGGAGATCCGCTTTGGGGAGATTCCAGGCTGCCTGGTAACAAATCCAAAGTTTTGTAGGATGTAAAAATTTTTATCCTCTTCTTTTGCCAGTGAGGGGAGAATATACCTGTTCGTACAGAAAGGAAAGGGAGGGATCGTGTTGTTCGGTGCTTGAACGGGAATCCGAAACGTTTCCTTCCGTCAATGACCGGCCATACCTTTCTACGCGTCGGAACATGGTTTGCCGGTTTCAGCTGCTTTCTTCCGGTGACGCGTCATTCTGGTAAAAAGGCTTCAGTCCGGATTCTCCGTCTTTGGCAATTGTTTCCTCCAGAGAAGCAAAGTTCCGGCTCATCAGGAGAAGTTCCAGATCAGCGACGCCTTTCTCTGTCAGGCCCATTTCTTTTGCGATTTCTGTGCGGGTTGGCTTTCTGCCGTTCTGCTTCTCAAATGTTTCCTCCGCTTTCTTATAGCGGTCCAGCAAAAATATCTGTCCCTTGGAAATCCATTCTTGCCCATACAGATATTCCGTCATGGCTTTCCAGATCGGCCAAACGGCAAAGGAAGCGAACCTGCCTTTCCTGTAATCAAATTCTTTGGATGCATGCAGCATGGCAATGTTCCCCTCCTGAACAAGATCCAAAAAATGTGTCTCTGAATGAAAGTAACGCTTTGCAATGTAGATCGCGAGTTTCAGATGCGCCATAACAAGGAACATGCGCGCATCATCGTCTCCTTCTTCCATCATCTTAGCGAGAATCATCTCTTCTTCCTGCGAGAGGTTTGGCAGATCCGCGACTTCATAGAGATAGTCGGCATCTATGTTCCAGGAGGGATTCTTCGGCACGTATTCCGGTTCAGCGTTATTCGCACCGGTCAAATGGATTGCGCGCGGATCTTTTGTGCCATTTTCCAAAGGAGTGCTTTTTGTATCTTTTCCGTTTTTCTGCATATCCGTAATTCTCCTTATCTGCTATTAATGTGCTTTTACTGTAACTCTCCTTCAAACATACCTCTATGGCACGTTTGAGGAATCTATTCCGAAAGATCGGAGATCAATAATACCCTTTCAGCCTTGCACTGTATTTCGGATGCCGGAGTCTCCGGAGTGCTTTTGCCTCGATTTGGCGAATTCGCTCCCGGGTCACGCCGAATTGTACGCCGACCTGTTCCAGCGTTTTCGGATCGCCCCCGTCCAGACCATAACGCGATCGTAGGATGGTCTCTTCCCGCGGAGTCAGTTCTTTCAGAATGCTATCGATCAGTTCCCGCAAGGATTGATCAACCACATAATCGCACGGATCCGGGCTTCTTTCGTCCGCTATCAGATCTCCCAGTTCCGTTTCGTCTTCATCGCCGATAGGGGTATTCAACGATTCAGGCCTTCTTGAATAGGATAGAATCTCTACCACCTTCCCGGGTGTCAGATTCAGCCTTTCCCCAATCTCCTCCGGCGAGGGAGATCTTCCGTACTCCTTTTCAAAATCAGCGGAGGTTCTGTTGACCTTTTTGATGATCTCCGCCATATGGACCGGAACACGGATCGTTCTTCCCGTATCTGCGATCGCTCTTGTAATGGCTTGCCGGATCCAGTGCGTCGCATACGTGGAAAACTTATTGCCCAGACGGTAGTCGAACTTGTCTACGGCTTTCAAAAGGCCGAGATTCCCTTCCTGGATCAGATCCCCAAAGGACAGTCCCTGACCTGTGTACCGCTTTGCGTTCCGGACAACCAGGCGGAGGTTCGCCCGAATCAGTTCCGCTTTTGCTGTTTCATCGCCGCATTCCATTCTTTGGCCTAGTTCCTGTTCTTCATCTTTGGTCAACAGCGGTATCTCACCGATCTCTCCCAGATACAGGTGGATCAGATCCTTGGAAAGATCAACTTCCGGATACTGCCGCGATTTTTCAGCAGCCCGGTTACCCGCGGATTCTTCCAATTCGTGCTCCTCTTCATCGGTTAGATCTTCCGTAAGTTCATAGCACTCTGCATCAGAATCCTCCGTATAAAGATCCGTTTGACTTTTCATACTCGTAATATCGGTTACAATCCATTCCATTTTCCGTCCTTTCCGAACTTCAGTTTCCTTTGAAGTCCTCCTTGCAATCAAACAATCGGAGTTGTCCTGTTGATAAACGATTCCGTCCATCAGATAAATTTATTTACCGTGGTCGTTTCTGATGGCAGGAGAAAGCATCCGGATGCTCAGCCGGATCATGTAATGAAGCGTTCTCATTATCGCTGATCCTCCTTCTTTTCGGAATTTGATGCCGGAACCTGTCCGGTAAGCGTACAAATACACAGTATTCGGCCTTTCGAAAAAAACAAGTGCTCCTATCTATAAATTTTTGAATTTTGAACTGCTGCATAAAAAAATCAAACTTTTTTATAAAAGGCACTTGAATCGTGAAAGAATGCGGGTAATATGTACCTAGACACTGCGAAAAAGGAAGGGAAATCAATACATGACTGGCTTGAAACCGGATCTTTTCTGAAATGGAGACCGGTGAAGAGAAAAAATGCAGGCGTGAAGAGCTTTCGCGGAGTATCCGGTAGGAAAATATACTTTTGCGCGAATTTAAAAAAGGAATCCGGGCACCGGAGTCGAATCAATATTATAGTCTGTCTGTAAAAGCGGCTGGATCGACAGGAGAAAAATGTCAGTTATGGAAACCTGCGTATTCAGATGCGCCGTTTGTGATGAAAATCACAAAAAAGAGTTGTCATTCATGGAGAAGCATTCTTTTTATTCTCCGGTTTGATCTTTTAAGCCATGTTAAGGAATATGACCGTCTGCTTCAAAAGACGGAATGGAGGAGCAGATTTCATCAAAAAGGAACGTTTGGGCTCTCCTGGAATTTGAGAGATAAAATGCTGCCATAGATGCGGGAACTCTATATCTTTGGAAGAAGATCTGAGAGAAATGGACTATAAGGAATAATCTCATAATCCGGTATTCCGGTCACACGGATACCATACCCACGGACAAACCGACGCAGCAACAGCAGAGAATGCTGCCACTCTAAACAAAAGGAGGAATCAGGATATGATATCAACACTGGATGTTCAGGCTGAGCAGCTGATTGAAAAAGCGGCAGATCAGAAATATCTGACGACTCAGGATATTCGGTCCGCGGCGGGGTACTCGGACGAGGAAGCGTATGAAACGCTGTATATGAGGATGGAAACTCTCGGAATCACCATAATCGATTCGTCTGACGATGAGGGTTCCGATGAGCCTGTGACGGACGATTCGAAGACAGATTTTGAAGAAAAATACGACACCATTGATATTCTCAAATACTATGAGCATGAAATGGCGAGGTATCGGATACCGACGCGGGAAGAGGAGATTGAACTCGGGCGCAGGATCAAGGCCGGCGATAAGACCGCCGAGGCTGCGCTGATCGTGGCGAATCTGCGTTTGAGCGACCATATTGCGCGCGGGTATCAGGGCTGGAACATCTCTCTTCTCGATCTGATTCAGGTCGGCAACATAGGTCTTATCAACGCGGTAAGAAAATATGACTGCGATCGAGGCGCGTTTGGCGGATATGCAGCCTGGCATATCCACAAGCAGATCATAAGGGCAATTGCAAAACATGAGAATATTTCCCGGTACAAACTGCGCCAGGTGTTCCGTCTGCGGCGCGAGAAAAAGAATCTCACGGACGAACTGAACCGCGAACCGACAAGGCAGGAACTGGCAGCGCGGATGCATATGAGCATCAAGCAGATCGAAGAATTGCTGTTGATTACAAGAGTACCGGTATCCATTGACCAAACCGTAGGCGAAGATCATTCTACGACATTGAGAGAACTGATTCCGGGCAGAGATACAGATAATCCTGAGGTCTGGTTTTTCAGACAGCTGCAGGAAAAACAGGACTGGGAACATCTGAAAGAAGCGCTTGCTATTCTGTCGGAAAAGGAAAAAGACATCTTTACGGCAAGATGCGGTTCAGACGGAAACGGCCCTGTTAAAAAACAGTCTTTAAAACAGCTTGCAGTCAAGTACGGATGCTCCGAGCAGCGGATCAGTCAGATTTATCTAAGAGCGCGCGCAAAATTGATCCGATACTTGAATTCGAAACGGGACGACTGATCATAACGACAGAAACCGTTTGCCACAGATAAACACATCTATTATCACATCTATAATCACATCTGAAAAAGGGAGAGCAGCCATTATGCTGGTATCTGTACTAGGCGACTCGATCAGCACTCATGAAGGACACAGTCCCGAAAGCTCTCTTTGCTTCTATACGAGAGAAACAATGAAACGGGACTTCTAGGGGACACCTGGTAAACGAAACTGATCCGCTTATGGGAAATAACGCGGCAATCGATGAAGCTGCCTATTGGGACGGGTGCTGCTTTGCGTGTCTGGAAACCTCAGGAATCCAATATGAAACGCCTGATGGGACCCACCCTACCGTAAAAGGACGTGCGCACATCTGCACAGCATGGGGCAGATGTCTTGGAGAGGACTGATCGATTGATTCTGACGTTTTCTTGCCGCAAACGGACGGACAGGATTATGTTGAAATCCATGCTATTGAATGGCGAAAGCGAAACGGGAGGCGCAGAAATGAACGGGGATCTTTCAGCTGCAATGTTCGAGGATTTTTACATTCTGGACACGATAGCGGGCAAACGCTGTCATGAAGAATGGATGTTTCAGGGAGAGGGGGCGGATGATTATATCCTGTATTATTCCTGCGAGAGATTATTCTCAAGGAAACCGAAGCTGTTTATTTCGCGCTATAAAGGGAAACGGCTGTTGCCGATTCCTGCGGAGCAGCGACAGGAGGCTGTATCCTTTCTAGATGAGGAGGAAGCGGAGAAAGTGTGCCTTCTGTCCGAACCGGCTGATATGCGGTACACTCCGAAACAGTACCTGAATCTGAAAAAGAAAGCAGAGAAACGGAAAAAGAAACTTTTGATCGACTATCGTCCGAGACGCTGGCCTTTTCTGATGATCATGATAGGCTCGATGGCGCCTTCAGTTATCCTTTTTGATGGTATCGATGGTTTGTCTTTTTGGGGCTGGTTTCTGTTTTTTATGGGGTCGATTCTGCTGACGATAGGGAATGCAGTTTTCAGTCTGAATGAGAGACACGTGATTGTTGCAGCGGCGCTTGGATGGCTGCCGAATTGTATGCGCCTTCTGGTGAAACTGTTTTCAACCTGCTGGCCTCTGGCTTTGTCCATATCAGGGATATCGGTTTTACTTGCTGCATTGATGTTCTCATGGAATCTGTACCGTCGCACCGGTATCCAGTGCGCAGCGGAGCGAGGACGAAACATCTTTGCATATATTGTATCAGGCGCAGGATTCATGATCGCGGTTCTGGCCAGTTTTATCCCTGCGCTGCGCAGTTTGGTTTACTGAAAAATCGGTTCGCATATAAAACCATGGTGAAAAAGGAGACACTATTCCGCGTGAGGTCGTAGTCTGAGCTCCGCTACGCTCCATTCTTCTACGGATTGCAAAAATGGAACACCTTGTTCACGAGAAACAAGGTGCCGTGTATCAGTTTTTAGTTATTTCCGGAGTCTGTTTGACAAGGAAGAAACAATGTGTAAATTAGCCGGTTTCTTTGAAAGCCGTTTTCAGATGTACTTTTATCTACTATCCTGCCACAACTTTTTATACATAAGGAACTTCGTCGGTTGTAACCTCTCCGTTTGATAAATCAATCTGGATAAAACCTCCCAAGTCGTCAGAGAAGAGGTGACTTCTTCCGATTTCACATAGCGCAACCGCTTTCAGCAAAGGAAATTTTTCTGCAGCGTCTTTCAGAATCAACTGTACAAATCTGGCTATCAAGTCTATTGTCAGAGATTCATCTGACTCATCATAGGAAACGGAAAACTTGCATTTGGCGGTATGGCTTTGTTCCGAACTGGATTGATCGGAAAGAGAACGGTTTCTGGACAGATAGAGATAGAACTTTTCAATATCAAGATCGGACAAATCCTCTAAATTGAAAGATATCGAACAATCCACACGCCGGCATCTGTCCTTTTCAGACCGATGCAACCTGCTGAACGTCTTATGATGTTCTTCGATTTGATTAGCCGGAACCTTGGGAACATGCAGCTTTTTACCGCAGAATATACAGTAGTTTCGATCCAGCGGGACAGGCATAGCGCAGAATAAACATGAACTGAGCGTTTTTTCCTTCCAGTCATCATTATCCGGGAACCCGTTCGGAACAAACGATAAGGCGCTTCCGCAGAACCCGCAGTATTTAGCAGCATGGTCCAGCGGTTTGCCACAGTTCGGGCAGACAGGATTCATCAGTTGCTTCATCTAATCCATTGAGCAGGATGCTCCGGCTTCAATTCCGTAAGTCGGGGAGGAATGTCCGCTTTTTGCAGTCTCCCTCTTTCTGCCACTTCTCCTTTCTTTGCTGGTTGTATTTGTCGGTTTCTTTCCTTTTTGTGTTTGTAATTGTTGAGGCTGACAATGTTATCCGGGAACATGCCCACCTGCCTGTTTGTATGATTTATAATAACAGATATGATGCTTATCTGCAATCAAACAAATCAAAATCAAAGCATTTTGGATAATAAGATGTGTTAGAAAAATCGTATCAGGCTAAACGTGTCAGGTCTGAATGTATCGGCAAGGGTATTGGCAATACATAAAAACCGTGTTCATATTTAGCGAACACGATAGTTGTTGCCTGATTGTGTATCAGTATGATAGGATGCTTTGAATTGATACTTTTTAATAGTTTGCAGGAGATTGTTTTTTTGACAAAGTGTAAAAAATAGGTATAATGATGACAGCAAGATATTATTTCATCGGTAGTTTTTTAAACAGAAGGAGCGAAAAGCGATGGAGAGCAAAACAGTAAAAACATTCAAGGGATGCTGCGCTGTATGCGGATATGAAACAAAAGGGCGTGAACCGCTTGATGAAGAAGCGGAGCGTCTGCTTGGCGTTCTGGGCAATCTGCAGGTTTGCAGATATTGCGGATATGTCAATATCAGAATCGGCAAAAGGCCGCCGCTCGGAGTCAATCGTGAATGGCTTAGCTCAGATGCATACGTCACCTGTGAAGGTATGTCTTTCAAGACAGAAGACCTCAAACAGAAATATCGGTATTACATGATCCGGAGAATGTCGGAGGATCTGTTAGAGCAGGCAAATGCACTGCTTGATCTGCGCGAGGGGTTGAAAATCCCCGGAATGTCAGAAAACAAGAAACAGACGGAGATCATCACCGAAAAGCTGATTGAGACCTATAAAAGAATACTTGCATCCAATCCGGATGATTGCAAAGCCCTGTTCAACTGCTGCGAGGAAATGATGGGGCTGAAACGATACAAAGAAGTGATTGAACTGACGGAGCAGATGAAATTTCCCGACACGAAAAAAGGAAGAAATGCGAGAGAACTGGCACTCAAGGAGCATTCTGTTGCGACCAAATATTATGAAATAACGACAGATTTTTCCAGCGCATTCAAATTTCTGAACGATCATCCGGTATTCGGCAATAATTTTCAGGATTGCCTGGACATCGACGTTGACCCCAAGAAAGGTCAGGATCCAGAGGCTATATCAAAAGAGTATGAAATCTGGCTGGAATGCGGCCCGTATGACGAGGATTGCGCGACGCATGATTACGATTTGGACTGCGAAGGCGATACGTTTGAAGAAGCGATTATACGGCTCGCTGAAAATGTGCTTCGCGTATATGGGATGAACGGCGCGGCGTTTTCGTCTTTCGATGGTCATACGCCGGTGGATCGGCGTTCAGATGATGATCATATCATCACCCTCTGGGGAGACGAGGTTCTGGAGCCGGATAAGGAATAAAGCTTTTTCCTCAATATATTTAAAAGGAAGATTTTATCAATGGAAAATCAATTCAAAGTAACGTCTGAACGATGCGCTGTGTGCGGAGAATATATGCATAACGTCTGCTCCGATGATGATTCAACTGTGAAAAGAGACCCGGAAGCAGAGAAAATGATGAGTTTTCTGGATGGTTTGTCCGAATGCAAACACTGCAAATACGTCAATACCCGAATCAGCAAAAAACCGCCTAAGGGAGTCGACGAGCAATGGCTTCACTCGGATGCATACAGTAGTTGCAACGGGCTGGAACTCAGTCCGGAATATGCAAGAAAATATAGGTATTACATGATTCGGATGATGAACGAAGATCCGGATAAGCAAATCAAAGCGCTTCTTGATCTTCGCAGAGGATTTGCCGGCTGTGGAACCATGATCAAAGAGAAAATCATGGAAATGACGGGTGCAAAGCTGATCGAACTGTATAAAAATCTTATTGTTTCGGAACCGGAGGATTACAAAACTCTGTATCATTGCTGCGAAGAGATGAAGGAGCAGGAACGGTATGCGGAGTTGATTGAACTGATAGAAAACATGGATTTTCCGGATACCAAAAAAGGACGGGCAGCAAAAGCGATTGCAGAGAGCGAATGCGCGTCGCTAGGGGATTATTATCGAATTACTGTAAGCCTTCGCGAAGCATTCCGCTTTTTGGAGAATCATCCCGTTTTCAACGGATACTTTCAGGACTGTCTGGATATCAGCCTGATCTGTCTGGATTATGATAGCGGAAAAAAAGGAATTAAACTGCAGTGCGGTCCATATAAAGATGGTTATTTTGTCATAGACAGAATGCTTGACGTTAAAGAAGAAACCTTTGAAAAAGCAATCAAAAAGCTGGCCGGCCGCGTACTGAAGAAATACGGAGGAGAGCAAGGGAATTACCTTGGGAAGGAACGAATGATAACCAATCTGTAATATTGATCCTTAACCAAACATCGTGAGTTAACGATCTGAAAAATAGAGTTTTTTCGATATGAAAATGATAACGTGATCATAATGCAAAGCTGCATCGGGCGGTAATTGAGGCGTTTCATTTGTTGATGATGTGTAACGCGTTTCTGTGTCTATCGATGTGGACTGTGACTATTTAATATCGCCTCTTCTCGGATAAACAGTATTAAAACGGATAGCCTGCGGATTTAATTGAGTATTAGTGGGAGGGTATCATGCTTATATACGATGGAAGTGAAACGGTAACGGTACGAGTGCATGACCGGATTCAGATGACATTGTCTCCATCCTTCTTTTATAATCAAGTAATCGATTGCTTCTGCATTCCGGCATTTTTTAGAATGTTTGACGGTTATGACGGCGATATTGAGAAAGTCTGTTTTGAAGACGAATATCGTGAATCTAGGTTTTATATCTCTGATTTATACCGTTCAGAGTATTCCACATTGATTCACATACGAAGATCCGACTTAGTCAACCAAAAGACAGGAGTTGTGATTCCTGTTTCTTTTTGCTTTGAAAACTTGGAATACTGTCCGTCCGGTCAGCTTGATACGGTTGCTCTTTCTTTTCAGGATTTGCATGAACCTGGCAGCGAAGAAAATGTGGAAAGAATGCGCGAGTTTTATAGCACAGCGCCGTTTGATCAGCTTTGGCGAACCTGGCGAAGCGGTGATTATGATCCGACAATTGATCTTTATGAGATGATCAAGAGCAGAGTAAAGAAAAATCCCATACAAACTTATCAAAACGAATTGGATCCGGACACTTTTGAGGATCATTGTGGGAAATTCCTATGCCCAGAGAATGATTACTCATATGAAAGTTCGGATTTTTGTTGCCGTATAGATAAGGTGTTTTGTTGCATCAGCCCTGTTTATAGGGAAAGCGATTTTGTTTTTTCTCTCGTTTTTTTCCATTCCGATGATAAAACTGATTTCGATACTCTGCCGATTGAAGATATCACGTCTTGGGACAGTTATGATGTGGATAGCCCCGTTAGATTGATCGTTAATCCTCTCGAAAACGGAGAGAAGGATATAAAGAAGCAGGCGGTCTTTGAATTGTGTTATTTGAAGCATCATAAAATAATTGTTTTGTGGGAACCAAATGACTCTATTTTGATGTCAGACTGTCCATATTGTACTGATGACTGCCATTTCTAAGATTGACTATAAGAACTAAATAGGTATTGTAAATTCATGGATTAATAATTCATATTCAATAAAAATGCTAAATAAATGAAATACGAGTTATAGAAGGTAAATTGACAAATGAAGACCTGTTTTAAGGAGAATAATATTCCCTAAAAAGCATATGAGTATAACGAAACAACTGTATAATGAGGGAAGAACATGAAGAATACTTTTTTTAATCAACTTAACAAAAATCCAGGCCATCTATGCAATGTGCAGCTACCAAACTACTTTGATTCGGTCATGGATCTAATAAAAGAGAATAGCCTGAAACTGTATTATATAGATGTAGGCCTGGATAAAATCGAAGTGTTTACTGATCCGCATAGACACACGTACATCGAATGCAGTGTTTATCGGAAAAAAGAGGAGTACGAAAAGAAAAAGATACAATATCAAGAGTATCTCAGAAAGTGCGCGGAAGATGTTCAAATCCATTCTAATGGTCTGGCAGTCAGCGGAGAACTGCGTAATGGGTTGCAAGCTACTCTTTGCATAGACGATAAAAAACAAATGCTGCTTTGGGAAACCGAAAGAACGCATGTTGCCGGGATCGACCTGAAGGTTCTTATAAACGCTGTAAAGAGTGACGACAAAGAACACCTTGTCTTTGATAAAAACCAAGATGAGATTATAAAAAGCGAGGATGGATTTGAAAAAGATAGTCAGAGTCGGTTGAGATTTGACGGGTTTTATGTGCTGGAGAAAAAGGAAACGGCTGAGTATCTGCGATTCTTTCCAAGTGGGAAAGTGGTAGGCCTTTTGTTCGATAAGAATCGCGGACAGTTTCTGAAGGATAGACTTGATGAGGAATATGAGGAAAACGGTTCTTATTCGCTAATCAAAAACAGAATCGTTTTCGAGATCATCTTTCTTGATGGCAATCTGCCTGTGGATTACGAAGGAATTGTTGAGAATAATAAACTGACGCTTTTCAGAAAGATAAAGCACTCTTCTTACCCCAGGCAGCTTGGTGTCTATCGATTTACTGCGTTGGATTTTGAAAAGCAAGGAGAAAAGCAAAATGTGTAAGGTTGTTTACACGTCCAACACCCCTTTCGATATGCGTGATTGGGAGAGAAGAAGAGACATAATCAGCGTTTCTGCCGGGCGTAATTGCGCAATGGCTATTCTTAACGATGGTGCGGTTTTGATTAAGACCTGCCTTGATAGCGACGATGTCGGTTCTGCGCAAAGAAGACACATTGGCGTTCAAAGTCGTTTCTTATTTATTGATGAGCAGTCACGGGAGATTATGAATCAACCTTCCCTAACATTGACTTACGGATGGGAGCATATCAAACAGGTCGAAGTCAGTCGATATGTTGGACTGGTTGCAGCAGGATTGCGTGAAGACGGCACATGCATTGCTTGGTCCTATCCTGAAAAGAGAGCCGATTGTGGCCGTGCTGTGATTGCAAATACGAGAATCAGGGAATGGCAGGGAATTGTTGAGATCGCGGTTTCTGATGCAATCTTTGCTCTGGACAGATCCGGCTATGTGCATCATTTATCGTTCTATGGACCGGATGATTACTACGAAGTCAATTATTGGGAACAGGTGTCTCGTATCGTCTCAACCACGCAAAATTCCGTATTTGGCATTACGAAAGAGGGAAAGGTACTCTGCGCGGGAGGTAATTGCAGGGATAGCCTTCGCGAACCACTGCATCAGAAAACGAATGTCAAGGATATCTGTACGACTGGTTCTGAGTGTGAAAAGGTGATCTTTCTTCATGATGACGGGACGATTTCATCCACTGCTCCATGGCTCCTGAAGAATACTGAGGGACGTCGGTTTGTCAGGCTTTTTGGACACTTTTATTATTCTGTTTTTGCACAGACAGAAGAGAATGCTATCATTCCGCTGGTTTCTAGTTTCACGCAATCGGATGTTGATAAGATTATCGGATGGGAAGGTGTTCAATCGTTCACAATGGGACAGAAGAACTATTCTGCACCGTTTGCTATAGCTGTCACTGAGTAAAAATGAATACTTATGTCTCGCATTGCGACTATTGATTGAAAGAAAAAACATTATTTCCGTTTAAATATCAACAGGGAGTGAAGATATAAACAATGATTAATTCGATACAACCAAACAAGATAGAAAAGATGGAGTTTTTCTTTATGGAAGCATCAGTAATCTGTTGGTGGGCTTTGGTTCTTACTCAAGCTTTCCATGTGCTGTACTGTATTATTGTGCCAGATGATTCGGGCACCTTTGAATTGGTATTCTCGCATGCAATAGTCTCTTCTCAAAACTTGATTAACATAATTATTATTGTTAAATACTTACTAATGGCGGCTCTGTTCTTTGCGGTGGGGGTTGCTATCTGTAAACGACGGGTTAAAAGATATCGCATTTTGTCCGTATGCGGCATTTTTCTGCACGTTCTTTTCGATGTTATTCTCCTGGGGGTTCCATTTTCAGGACATGTGACATTAGGATCAGCACTATGGATGATCATACTATGGATTATGATTTTTACGACAGATCAGCTTTGGCTGTACATGATGAAAAAACGAAAGGATTTAACATTGACTTATCTTCTTGTCTTTTTTTTCACATTTATATGTACATGTTCGTGGCTAGTAGATTTAGGAACCGTTGACTCTGAAACGTATTCATTTATGGATCGGATGAACATATATTCATTCGATGTTCAACATTGGTTTGTGTCTTTAGCGGTACTCTTCTCCGGTCTTTGGTTGCTTTCATTATCTTTATTGAGAGACATGAGAGACAATGATAACGAGTCATAATGAACTGACATCCGTAATGTACATACATATTGACAATAGCGTTTATTCTTAATAGTATTAACAATATAATAATCAGTTTTTGAGTCATATATAATCAATACTATTCGTGGCAAATAGTCAATCGATGAATTTATGAACTTTTGTTCGTCTATCATATACCAATCCATTCTTGAGTAGCAATTACGGTTATGAGATGAATTGGCTGCGGCAGATGAAAAACGGCACGGGCTTTCTTCATAAAAGGAAGAGAACGAAGTTACTTAGGCAGGAGGCGCTTGGAATGTCAATCAGCAAATATTCAACAGAAATCAATGTAATTAGCGGGCAGAAACTATCTGAATCCATTCCTGTTTTCCCTAATGAGGAAGGAGTCACGATTAGTGTTCCTAATGTAAAAGATGAAACTGTCAAATTTACGAGTTCTATTCTCTCGAAGCATGTTTTAGCACTTGGCAGTATCGGCAGCGGTAAAACAAATATGATTTTCCATATGATTGCTTCCGCAATGAGCCAGCTTGGACCTAATGACAGAATGCTGCTGTTCGATGCTAAAGGCGACTATGAACAAGAGTTTTCTCGTAGCGGCGATGTTGTGATTGGAAACGTAATGGGAACGAATACTGAAAAGTGGAACCTGTTTGCAGATATCATGGATTCCCCTTCTTCTGAACCGAACAGCGAGCTGCTTAGACAGATAGCCGCAACACTGTTCAAAAAGCAAATTGACAGCAGTAATAATCCAACATTTCCGAGTGGCGCGCGAGACTTATTCATAGGACTGACAACTGCTTTTGTCAGAAGAGAGCAAAAAGCGGGCCGTGCTTCCTGGCATTACATTAATAATATGACACTGAAGAAATTCTTCCTTTCAGAGGTTTCAGATCCTGAAAAGATTGATCAGATTATTGCTCCGTACCATGATCTTGCCTGGCTGCACATGTACATCCTTGCACCTAAGAGCGCGACAACGCAGAGTTATCTTGCACCATTGCTCGCAGTCGTCAACGAGATGTTTGTCGGGTGCTTTGCTGAGGAAGGCGATTTCTCCGTTCGGAGGTATATTGCGAATGGCCAAGGTAAGCTGTTTATTGAATATGATGCTGAGTACGGCTGTACGATGGATTCCATGTATACTGTGCTTCTTGACCTTGCGATGAGGCATTCGATTGGCCGCACAGCGAGAAATGGCGGGAGCATCTTTTTTATCCTCGATGAGCTGCCTATTCTTCCCGCGCTCACTTACTTAGATCAGATTATAAATTTCGGTCGTTCCCTTGGTATTAAAGTTATAGCGGGCATGCAAAACACTTCTCAGATGGAGGATAAATACGGGACGAATAAGGCTGTAAGCATAATGAGCGGTTTTTCTTCTTTCCTGTGCTTCCATCTGTTTGACGAAAAAAGCAGAGATATCATCAAGCAACGTCACGGAAAGAATCTTCGATGTATCACGAGCCTCAAGCCGAACGGAAAGGATGATTTGGGCCAACTACAGGAGCTTTCTGTCATTGAAGATTGGGATATCACTGATTTGCGTGATGGCCGATGCATAATCTCGCTGCCTGCTGGCGAACCTTTTATCTTCCATCCAAGACTATATAGAAAAACGAATCATAGTCTTCCGAGCGGTACTGATGCACGCCCAAGAAAGATCACTATCAAGGGCGTGAATACCAATAAAATAATGCTTCATACAGATGTAATTTATTGATGAACTTATAAAAACTACATAATCATTATATGAGGAAGGTACTATTATGATCAACGTTGATTTACAGCGCTTCGGGAAGGCGATTCGCGAGACTTATCCCGGATATAATGAGGAAACCTCTGTGCGTCAGGCAAAGCTTTGGGCTGAAAGGCTGGACGTGGCAGTTGAGGAAGCGGTCAAATGCTGGATTGCAGGCGAGGCGATTCCCGATATCGCTTACACAGCCCCTAACGGAGAGACTTTTTCAATTGAACGGATAATCGCAGTCCGTGGCGAGAACGATTATTTACGCGCTATGTTACTGCTCTCTGATTTTATAAATGATCCAAAGCGAGGCAGAAATCGTATCCTCAGTCCGCGTCGCTGAATAGTCCACAGTATTCTAGAGGTACAGCATGATCTATACTCAATATCATAATGCAAGTGACAATGAGCTTGCGGATCTTTTTCACAGCTCAAACTGGAATAATCTTTCCCATGACGAGAAGCTTGCCGCATGTCAGGAGGTAGCTAACCGGGATGCGCTTGCCCACGGAATGACCCCTGTAGAAGTAGAACCTTCCAACCTAAGATGCACTCAGTTCGGGTATTATAGCTCTTCGGACGGAAAGATCCACACCAACGAGAGCGTGCTCAACAATGGGACTATTCTTTGTGCAAACGGTGAAGAAATTGCTTATGCTGGCAGTAATGCCGAAACGTTGAACACCATCTTCCACGAAAACAGCCATGCTTATGATGCGCAGCTCTCGCAAGCCATCAGCGACAAGCAGAACGGCTTTTCATATAACAGCGCCATAATAGAGGATGCTGAATCACGCGGGATAGATATTGATCTGGCCCGCGCGAGCGATACTATCTACGTTCCATTTGAACAGAATACCGATGCTTACCGTGTTCAATACTGTGAAAAGAGAGCGTACGAGAACGGGGAGAAAAATACCGCAGAGTTTTTTGAAAAATCTGAAGCACACCTCGGCAGGGATGAGGAGTATGCGGCATATACCGAGCGGCTTGAGGATGCGGATTCTTATTATTCTGCACTCAACAACTTGAAAACGGTATATGGGGATGACAGTTTTGATAAGACAATGAACGAACAGACAAAGGACATCTTTTTTGCGGATCACAGGGAAGATAGCGTTTTTCAATATGGAACGTCCGATTCAAGACAGGACATTCGTTCAATGCTTGATGGTACGCATGGCGCAAGACTCGTCAGCTTTTATGAGAGCAACAACATTACCAACGAGCATTATTCCGAAGCCAGAGCTGACAGCGCATCGCAATACTCATCACACAGCGAAAAGGATACTTATACTGCACAGAGCGCGTATGGGGATGATGCGGATAGCCTGAGCATAAGCGGGGAATCAAATGATAACAGCGACGCAGAGAGATCGATGGCGAGCAGCAACTTTTCAGATCACGCCAGCGATGGCATCTCGTCTACAAGAAACAGTATATCGAACACACCTATAAAAGCAGAAGCGAACAATTCAGCGTCTTCCTCAAGCTCATGCAGCAGTTCCGACCACGATGACAACAGCGATTTAGATGCAGATTCATGAAGTAGACATAATTCTTTCAAGTAGCAAACTGATATGCATCCAAAGATAAAAATGCATAAGAATAATTCAAATGGCTTGATTTGATTGAAATTTCCATCGATTGCACGAAATTTGTTACGCAGTTGATAAGAGAGAACAAAAAATGAGCCACTGACAATAGTATAGTTATTGCTATATAAAATAATGAAACTCTTTCCAATGAGCATCGATACGTGGAAAATTCTTTTTATATTTAGACCAATCAGTATCAATAAAACCATACAACCTAAGAGATCAACAATTATGATTGTATCGTTGTATTAATTAAGTTAATTAAGATAATAAGTAATAGCATTTTGGAGACTTTTATGAACAGTACAAGCGATTTTGTGATAGAAAATGGTAGAATTAAGGAATATACAGGCTTGGGTGGAGAGGTTTTTGTGCCTGAGAGCGTGACAAGTATCGGAGACGAAGCGTTCCGTTGGTGCAGTAACCTGACAAGCATTATAATTCCAGAGGGTGTGACAAGTATTGGGGACAGGGCGTTCGAATACTGCAGCAGTCTGACAAGCATCAAGGTTCCGGAAAGC
>JAEEGL015096969.1_pt1 | contig 19758 bp, 18 predicted proteins | sample 9134231 | NCBI WGS metagenome assembly JAEEGL01 (sample SAMN16246548, study PRJNA631951) | gut metagenome | biome: gut microbiome; feature: rumen; material: fiber-attached | host: Bos | place: Iran: Karaj | collected 2018-10 | reverse complement strand
CCGTCTTGTCGTTTTTTACGATGAAATCGTTGAGGTGGGGTTCGAAAGGTCGGAAGTGAATGACAGTCCGGTGGACTGTCAGAGCCGACCGTGGCTTTTCCGCAGAAAAGGAACCCCACCAGGTCCACCAAAACAGCAGAACGGTTTTGTTCTGCTGTGTTTTCTTTTGCGTGGGGTTCGAAAGGTCGGGAGTGAATGACAGTTCGGTGAACTGTCAGAGCCGACCGTGGCTTTTCCGCAGAAAAGGAACCCCACCAGGTCCACCAGAACAAACAAATCCGAACTGTTTCGTTACGACGGAGCTGTTCGGATTTGTTTTTTACTTTGATTACCCATATTAAATGCTACCGCCCAGAGCGACCAAACGGTTACTCTCGGCGGTATAATATTATTCCTTTAAAAACGGCGTATTTCTGATATGGGACTGCAAACTATAAGCTCCCTTATAGCCAATCTCTCTTGCCATCAACAACACTGCAAGTAATTTATGGCTTGGCCGGGAATAATACAGAACGCGGCTTTCACCGTTAATTGTAAGCTCCTGTTTCCATATTAACTTTAGCGTCAACAGATCATCTATTACCATATTGATCTGATCGTTTGCAATTTCGCAATCTCTTTCAAGAACTGCGCTTTCAAAAACATAATTCTCCGTTTTATGATACAAATAGATCAAAACGTTCATTGTATCTGTATGAGACAGCGCCGCAAAGATTTTTTGCAAGTCGTCCTTATCATTCAGAAAATGCCCGTATCCCTCTGCCGGTTGAGGAAACACGGAGAAAAACGGCTCTTTTCCGTTAGATACGATTGTAAATCCGTTATCGTCAAGAATGTAGGATGAGTTTTTTTGATTTTTAATTTCATTTGGGTCATACCTCTTTCCAATCTCCATATCGCAGTCAAACAAACCGCGCTCGATCTGCCAACCGATATCACGCGCAACGTTGAAGCGCTCAGTTGCCTCGGTGTTATGGATCAATTTCATAATTTCAGACGAAATATCTGCCATTGTTACTGAATCGTTTCCAAAAAGCTCGTCAAGAGATACCTCAAGCTCGTTGGCAAGTGGCACAAGAAGTGCTCCGTCCGGATATGTTTCGCTCGTTTCCCACTTGGATACTGCTTGCGCAGATACGCCGAGCTTTGTAGCGAGCTGTTCTTGTGTCATATCCTTTTCAAGACGCAATCTTTTGATATTAGCTGATAAACTCATAGTTCTTTACCTCCGATCATTTTGCATCCTCCGTAGAAGTTGTATTCGTAGGACTCTCTGCCGCACATTCTTTCAAATGCCAAGGAAATCAAGGAGAGAACAAGACCGTCTCCGTGGCATTCATACACTCTCACATCTCCTTCGGCAAGATGCGCTGTTACCCAATGGCATGCTCCTACAGAACAGAATTCATCGAGAATTTCGGAAACTCGTTCTTCCTTTACGCCCGTATTCTTTGCAATATAGTCTGCCGTGAAACTTTCAGAGCATGCGGTGGAATGAACATAATAAAGAACGGACAAAGCATCTTCACTCGACAAGGACTTGAAGATTTTAACGATTTCATTTTGCTTATTCGAATCGTTCATCCATGCAAAATCAGCTTTGTTGCGGAGCATCATTACCGCCACGTTTACATTTTCGGAGCTTGCTACGAACTCAAAAAACTCATGAAGCGATATGTTAGAACGATATAAATACGATATCTCAGGCGGAAAAACATTTTCTCTATCATATATATCATCACTATATTGGGAAACTGTTCCATACATAGCCGGAATAAGTGCTCTTACCGCTTCAAATGCTTTTAGCACAGATTCGCGGCGATCAAGTCCTTCAAACAAAGCGCGGATTTCTTCTGCCGTGCTCTGCTTTTTGTCCTCGGAAAGTCCGAGAAGCGTGTCAGTAGTGACACCATAATATTTTGCGAGTTCTATAACCATAGGGAGATCGGGTGTCGAGGCACCATTCTCCCATTTGGACACCGTTTTATTTGAAATGGATAGGTTTTGTGCCACATCTTCCTGCGTTACTCCCCGTGCATTGCGGAGCTCCACCAATTTTTCTGCAATCTTACATTCGTACATATTTTTCACCTCTCGAAAAATTCAAGTTCCGGAGCTTGTGACTATATTATACACGAAACCAACGGTAGAGTCAACGGAGCGATATTTTATTATTTCTCCGAAATGGAGATTACACACTTGATTATAAAAGTAACGGTTGATTTCAGAAAGTGTAAAATATTGCCGAGAATACCAAAAGCAGCACGAACAACTAAATTTCACATAGCCCGTCAGACCTAAAAAAACCTGTCAACGTTAATCGACAGGTTTTTTTGTGTTCTGATTTTATTTTAACACGAATATTTTTAATATTCAAGCTATATATCTTTTATATCCTTGTTAAAAAGCAGGAAGATCGATGTTATCGTAAATCCTGCCGCGCAGAATATGAGAAGGTATAAACTTCCTGAATTTTCAAGTATTATTCCTGCAAGAACTGACGCTATAGGTATCATTCCCTGAGAACCGATATTGATTATACTGTTTACCTTGCTGTGTTTATCTTCATCAACTGTACGCATTACTGCCGTTGAGATCGGAATATTTATATTTGAAACGAGATAACCGATCAGAAGCGAGCCGATCGCCGCAGATATAAGAAACATGTTGACATCGCCTGTTTTGACCACAAAAAGTCCGTAGCAAGCAGAAAGAAGTATCATTACGATCGCCAGAAATCCGATCAGAACCGCTACCTTCCTGCCGCATTTTTCCTTTTGTGCAACCCCGCTCAGTATTGCCGCTGCAACGAGTGAGCTTATTCCTATGCAGACCTGAAACACCGAAAGCCACATTTCGGGGGTAAGCAGGTCATCAAAAAGATATGATGTTGATGCGGCAAGATCTGTTTCTATAAAAAACGGTATAAAATTGCTCGTAACCGGAGTGAAAAAGAAATTTATGAACAGTGCCGAAACAAGAAGGGCCAGCATTGGCTTCTGGCTTTTAAGATACGCAATACCGTCGCGCATATCGCGGAAGGCGACTTTTATCGTAAGAGATCCGTCCGGCTGGCGATGCTCGTATCTGATAAACATTTCGGAAATTCCGGATGCGACAAAGCATCCGCCAACGATGAGAAACAGTATCTGTATCGGCAGCACGGAATAAAGAAAACCTGCAAGAACGATGCCGACAATACCTTCAAGAGCATTTTTCATTGCAAAATAAGAATTTGCCTGCTGAAGGCTTTCCTTTTCTACGATATGAGGAAGAAGCGCGCCTGATGCGGGATTGAAAATACCGCTGACCGCGTTACCTACGATGCCTATCGCAAAAAGAAGGACAATATGAACGGAAGGATCGCGAAATAATATCATTATCACAGTAGCGAGAATAATTATTCCGCCTTTTATGAAATCGCAGATGAACATGATGCTTGCCTTATTGAATCGATCGCCCAGAACTCCCCCGACAGGCGTGAATATCAAGGTGAAAACGCCGCACACTGCAAGATAAAGTCCCTGCAAAAAGGCGTTATTTTCGCTGATCTCAAGAATATAAAAACTGACGGCGAAGCTGTAAAAAAGCGCTCCGATCTCAGAAACGAGTGCTCCGAAAAAAACAAGATTGAAGTTGCGGTTCAAAAAAACAGATTTCCTGTTTTGATTTTCGTTCATTTTTCTGTCATCCTGTATCATTATCAGATGTTATTCCTATTTTTGAACATATTAACATAAAATGGCTGAAAAAGCAAGTATTTTCGGAAAAAATTACAGTTTTTTTGAAGAATGCAAGAAAAAAAAGAGGATTCACACGAAAAGACATCGGCGGTCGATAAAATAAAAAGATTATTTGAACAAGAAATACATATATTAATCTCTTGACTTATTGCCCGAAATATGCTATAATAACAATATCTCAAATGAAAGCACCACGTCATTTCGGAAAATGATATTCGGGGTATTAGCGCAGTTGGGAGCGCACAACACTGGCAGTGTTGGGGTCACGGGTTCGAATCCCGTATGCTCCACCAAAGGAAAAATCCCGTCGACGGCAGTCGGCGGGATTTTCTTGTTTTTGTATTTTCAGGCTCAAAGAATCTCATTGTTCATTTTTATGATAATGACATTTTTTATCCCAATATTTTTCGCAATGATGATTCATCGGCAGACGGAAGCAGCATTTTCAGATGTCTAAAGAGCCTTTCGTATGATTCTTCGGGAGTGCGTGCGTAAACATTTGATGTAAAGAATTCGCCTAAATATTTTTCGGGAGTGGAATACTGCGCAACGCCCCAGCCGAATGTATTTCCGTTTTTTGCTGTTTCATACACAAAATCGCTTATAAGAATATAGCACTGATTCTGAAGGCGGTTGATCGAAGTATCAAAGCCTTTTTTGCCGTTCTTACCGTAATTGCCGAGATATTTCAGTTTTTTTGAAAGAACGGGAGCATTTTCGTCAATCAGATCGTATAATTCTTTATCTCGGTAATAAACGAGTCCTTCATCGCACCTTGAATCAAAGTCGTATCCGTTGCGGCGGTAATTTGCGAAATCCAAATACCATTCTTTGCTTATAAAAACAGCTCTGTTTTCAAAAAATTTGCCGTAAGCGCATCCGCTTTCCCGAATAACGGGACCTTTCCATTCCCACACCCCGTCGGCCCCTGAAAACCAACAGTCGGGAGAGACATGCTCTTCAACCGAAAAGCCTTTGATCGAGCCGGCAAACAGAGGAACGAAGCCGAATATTCGGACTGCGTTTACAAGATCGTTTTTCGAGCGAATATAAAAATCAAATTCCGTATTTTTAAATTCCGTATTTTTCATAGTATTTCTTTCGATTCATTTTTCAGTTGTTCAGCAGCCACGCAAAAGCCCGTGCCGTTCTGAGATCGGCATCCGCAAAGTGGTTGCCGCTGTTCCATTCAAGCACACAGCGAACGTTCTGCTTTACCAGAAAAGATCGTGTTTTTTCAATTTTCTCCCCTACCGTTGCAAGGACAGGATTTTTAGCTTTAGGCTCTCTGTCTCCGAGGCTGAGATATACTTTTTCCGCCTGAATTCCGGTCGTTTGTATGTAATCGGTAAAGCCGGGAAACCATACAGACGGCGAGGCTGCGGCGACGCCTGAAAAAATATCCGTGCGATACGCCGCCCAAAGCGCAAAAAGTCCCGCAAGAGAATAGCCGCCGACATAAAATACGCCTTTAATATCTTTTATTTCATTTAAAATATGATCGAGAGTTTTTTGCGCCTCTCCGCCGAATTCCGCATCTCCGAAGACTGCGGGAGCTTTTGAGGGCGAAAGATCCCTGTTCCAGTCGTCTACCGCAAATGCGATAAGGCGAAAATCCTTTTCCGTAAGAGCTTTTATCTGTTCGTTCTCTTTTTCGAGATACGCGATATCGTGTAGATCGACAGGTTGAACAAGAATATTCAGGGCATTTGTATTGCCGAATTCAAATCTCTGCATTTTTCCATTCCGTCTTTTCAGCAGCTTTTTTTAAAGAATATCATGAATTTGTGTCTTTTTCAACCTTTGCGCAAATTCCGAACAGCAACGACCTGAAAGCCAATTCCGAAAAAAAGGTAAAAAATAAAAAGAAGTCTGTCTACCCCCTTTTCAAAGGAGAATTTTTGTGATATAATGTTATGATAGAAATCAAAAAGAGGTATTTCAATGCTTGAATTAAAAAATATTTTCTTTTCCATAAGATCAGAAGACGGAAGTTCAAAAGATATAATCCGCGACCTGAGTCTTACCGTAAAAGACAATACTTTTACGGTTATCACGGGTCCGAACGGCAGCGGAAAAACAACGCTTGCAAAGCTTATTGCCGGCATAGAAAAACCTACGAAAGGTCAGATCCTGCTTGACGGTAAAGATATTACGGAAGCAGGCATTACCGAAAGAGCAAAGGCCGGAATAGGTTTTGCTTTCCAGGCACCTGTGCGTTTTAAGGGAATAACCGTATATGATCTTTTACGTATAGCCTCGGGAAAACGTATCACACCTGCCGCCGCGTGCGATTATCTTTCGGAAGTAGGACTTTGCGCAAGAGATTACATAAACAGAGAAGCCAACGCATCGCTTTCGGGCGGAGAGATGAAACGTATAGAGATTGCGACCGTTCTTGCAAGACAAAGCCGTTTTTCCGTTTTTGACGAACCCGAAGCAGGCATAGACCTGTGGAGTTTTCAGAACCTTATACGGGTTTTCCGCTCGATGAGAGAAAAGATCAGCGACAGTTCGATGATCATTATTTCACATCAGGAACGCATACTCGAAATTGCGGACGAAATCGCAGTTATTGCAAACGGAAAAATCGAAAAACACGGTAAAAGAGAAGAGATATTCCCGACATTGATCGGAACCGAAGCCGCGCAGGACGCCTGCGCAAGACTGAAATAGAAAGGGGGATAACAAAATGGCGCTGAATGAGATTCAAAGAAAAATAATCGAGGAAGTTGCCGATCTTCACAAAGTGCCGATAGGCGCTTACAATTTCAGAATAGACGGCAAAACTGAAAGCAGAAACACGACTGCAAACATAGATATTCGTTCAAAAGCAGACGGCAGCGGGATAGATATTTATATTCTGCCGGGCACGAAAAACGAAAGCGTTCATATCCCCGTTGTTCTTTCAAAAAGCGGGCTGAAAGAAACGGTATACAACGATTTTTTTGTAGGCGAGGGCTCAGATGTTACGATAGTTGCCGGCTGCGGTATAGACAACTGCGGCAATCAGGATTCTCAGCATGACGGGATCCACAGATTTTTTGTAGAAAAAGACGCCAAGGTCCGCTATGTTGAAAAGCACTACGGTTCAGGCGACGGAATGGGCAAAAGGATACTTAATCCGGTAACGGAGGTATACCTTAAAGAAGGAAGCCATATGGAGATGGAAATGGCTCAGATAAAAGGCGTTGACTCTACCGAGCGTTCCACGATAGCCGAACTGAAAAAAGGCGCTTCGCTCATTGTGAGAGAGCGGCTTATGACTCACGGAAGCCAGACTGCAATCAGTTCTTATAAAGTAAAGCTTATGGAAGACGGCGCAAATGCCGACGTTGTATCAAGAAGCGTTGCAAGAGACGATTCCTGTCAGAAATTCGATGCATGCATCGCAGGATATGCCCCGTGCAAAGGACACACGGAATGCGACTCAATAATAATGGATAACGGAACGATCCTTGCAGTGCCCTCCCTTGAGGCAAGACACGTTGACGCCGCACTCGTTCACGAAGCGGCGATCGGAAAAATAGCCGGAGAGCAGCTGATAAAGCTTATGACCCTCGGTCTTACAGAAAAAGAGGCGGAAGAAGAGATAATAAACGGCTTTCTTTCTTAAACCCGTAATAAAGATCAAAATCCCGCCTTTGAGCGGGATTTTTCAAAAACACCGGATTTTCCCATATGGAGGAATAAAATGTTTCACATTCTTGTTGTAGATGATGACAAAAACACCAGAAAATACCTGAGCGCAGTGCTTGAAGCGGAAAAATATACCGTGTCGCTGGCTTCAAACGGAAAAGAAGCTCTCGAAATAATGGACAGAGAGTATATAGATCTTGTTGTTCTCGACATTATGATGCCTGAAATGGACGGTTATGCGTTTACGAAAGAAATACGTGCAACAAACAACACTCTGCCCATTCTGATGGTTTCCGCAAAACAGATGCCTGCAGACAGACATCAGGGTTTTCTTGCCGGTTCTGACGATTATATCACAAAACCGATCGACGAAACGGAAATGATCCTTCGAATAAAAGCTCTTTTTCGACGTGCGCAGATCGCAAGCGAAAGAAAAATAGTTATCGGTGATGTTACGCTTGACTACGACAGCTTGACGGTCAGACGCAAAGACGAGACACAGGAACTGCCTCAGAAAGAATTTCAGCTGCTTTATAAACTCCTCTCCTACCCCGGAAAAATCTTTACGAGAATTCAGCTGATGGACGAAATATGGGGCGCGGAAAGCGATACGGGCTGGGAAACGGTAACAGTTCATATAGGCAGACTCAGAAAACGTTTTGAAGGCTGGGATGAGTTTGAGATCGAGTCTGTTCGCGGGCTCGGCTATAAGGCGGTCAAAAAGGTATGAAAGATAATTACAGAAAATACAAAGACAGATTCTCACTTCTTCTGTCTTTTTCCATAGTTGTTCTGGCAATTCTTGTTATCACTGCCATAGTTGTTGGCGTGATAGTATTTTTTCTTATCGGCAGAGACACGCTTCGCGTAGGCGAAAACGGGCTGGACGCGTGGATGCTCTTCAGAGATATGGTGCTGATAAGTCTCGGCATCGGCGCCGTTTTTACATTCTTAACGCTTAATTTACCGCTGAAGCCTGTAAACAAGATATTGAACGCAATGAGCAGGCTTGCCTCCGGCGACTATTCCGTCAGACTGTCTTTTAAAGGCGCCTTTGCAAAGCTTCCTGCCGTTGCCGAACTGACAAACAGCTTTAATCAGATGGCTGCGGAGCTTGAACAGACGGAAATGATGAGGTCGGACTTTATAAACAATTTTTCCCACGAGTTCAAAACTCCTATCGTATCCATAATGGGCTTTGCAAAGCTGTTGAAGCGCAAAAACCTGACTGAAGAATACCGGAACGAATGTCTTACAATAATCGAGGAAGAGTCTATGCGTCTTTCTCAGATGGCAACGAACGTTCTTAATCTTTCAAAAGTTGAAAACCAGACGATACTTACGGATGTTTCAAAATTCAATCTTACAGAGCAGATAAGAACATGTGTTCTTGTGCTTGAAAGCAAGTGGATCAAAAAAAATATGGGGTTTTCTCTTCCGGAAGAAGAATATTACATTGCAGCAAATGAAGAGATGCTGAAACAGATCTGGATCAACATTATCGACAACGCCATAAAATTTTCTTCAGGAAACAGCACTGTGGAAATAGACATAAAAACCGACGGCAATACCGTAAAAACAGAAATCTCAAACTACGGTAAGGAGATACCCGCCACAGCAAGGGAGAAGATATTCGGACGGTTTTACCAGTCTGACGAATCGCACGCGACAGAAGGGAACGGCGTAGGTCTGGCAGTGGTAAAAAAGATAGTTGATCTACATAAAGGAAAAGTTGAAGTGTTCTGTAAAGACGGCAAAACGACATTTACGGTATCGCTGCCGCGGCAACAATAAATAATAAATAAAATTCCGCCTGCATATCATGCAGGCGGACAATTATTATCGGGACGATCCGATCATCAGCGATATATCTTTTTCAGATAGTCTCTGCTCATTTTTGCGGCTTCGAGAGACGGAGTGTCGTATGAATTATCCTGCTCTACGATAACCCATTCAGCGCCGACCTCTTCCGATGCTCTGAGGATAGACGGGAAATCCTGAACGCCGTAGCCTACCGGACGGAACTTAAACGCTTCTGTAACATCGGCTTTTTTATCCGTGCCTATAAGCTCATACATATTGGCTGTTTTTGAACCGACAAAGTCTTTAAGATGAACGACCTGAACGTAACCCGCATATTTTTTGATATATGCTACGGGGTCTTCGCCTGCGACGCGGACCCAGCATGTATCAAATTCGGGCTTCATTGCATCAAGTCCTGTTGCTTCGAAAAGATAGTCCTCAATATAAGTGCCGTCGGGCATTTTTTTGTATTCGGTATCATGGTTATGGTAAAGAAGGGTGATACCGTTTTCCCTGCACTCTTTGCTTATCTCTTTGATGATGCCGAGATTCTTTTCCCAGTTTTCCGACATTGGAAGATCGTTTTCGCCCATAAACGGGAGCGCGATAAACTTAACGCCTATTTTTTTGTATGCGGCAACGGTGCCCTTGCAATCGGCGGCAAGTTCTCCGAACCCTACATGCGCAGAGATGGCCTCAAGACCTGTTTCGTCGAGAACGAAACGGATCTCTTCCGCAGAGTGGCCGTAAAGTCCGGCGAGTTCAACGCCGTCATAGCCTATTTCCTTTACTTTCTGCATTGCACCTTTGAAATCTTTTTCAGCAACGTCTCTGACAGAAAAGACCTGAAGACCTACTTTCATTTTACTCATGGTAAAACCTCCGAAATAAAAAAATTTATTATCTTGACAAAAGAAGAAAATTATGATAATATGACTCAAATACCATTATAAAGGTGGACATATTATGAAGAAAAAACTTATCGCGTATCTCGGCAGCGGTGAATTCACCGAACAGGATGCCAGAGAGCTTACTCATGTCAATGTCGCTTTCGGACGTCTATATCCTGACGGAAGGATCGACGCCAATCACCATGTTAACGACAAAATAGCGCTTTACAAATCATGGAACCCGGAGTTGAAATTTATCCTTTCACTCGTTCAGACACAGTCTGATTCATTTACATCTGTCTGTGCAAACAAAGAGTATATGCATAAAATGGGCGAAGAGGCAGTCAGAATAGTTAAAACACTCAACTACGACGGTATCGACCTTGACTGGGAATATCCCTGCGTTCCTTCAAACGGTCAGGACACATGCCCCGAAGACAAATACCGTTTCACCGAGCTTATAAGAATACTCAGAGCGCATCTTGACGCTGCAGGAGACGGATATCTGCTCACAATAGCAGCAGGCGCAGATCTTTATTACGCTGAAAGCACCGAGCTTGACAAGCTTTCAATGTATCTTGACTATATCAACGTTATGACCTACGACCTCAAGTGCGGTTTTCATGCTCTTGCCGGACATCATACGCAGCTTTTCTCTTCTACAGGCGACGTTTTCAGAAACAGCTGCGATCAGGCACTCCGTCTTTTCCATTCCTACGGCGTTCCGAAAGAAAAACTGCTTCTCGGCGCGGCAAGCTATTCAAGAAAAGCGGACGATCTTCCCGACAGGAACCACGGTTTTCTGCAGATAGCAAAAAAAGCGATGGGTTACGGTCCCGGATATCTTGATATAAAAGAAAACTATATCGGCAAGAACGGATATGTTCGCTACTGGGATGACGAGGCAAAAGCTCCGTGGGTATTCAACGGAAGCACGTTCATTTCTTACGACGACCCCGAATCTATGAGATGCAAGGCGCAGTATGTGCTTGACAACGATTTCGGCGGAGTATTCTACTGGGAACACAACAGCAAAAACACAAGAGAGCTTCTTGACGCTCTTTACGAAGTGCTCAAATAAGTTTTCCGGTGAAAGTATATCACAACCGATACGGATTGTCAAGAATAAAAATCAGCTGTTGAAATTAAAAAATCCAGAATAATGATACGGGGCGCGGCTTTTTCGGCTGCGCCCCGTTTTATCATTCATCATGTGAATTTTTGTAGTTTTCTATGAATTCGACATTCGGTATAACATGCTTTATAATTGACTGTACTGCCGCACCGGAATATTTTTCGATAATTTCGGATGCAGGTTTTCCGTGCTGCGTCAGAGATGTTGCATTGGAGAAAAAGCTGTCTATAGCACCTATCGGCCAGTATTGCCAGCGAACATGTTTATTCAGTTCCATAAGAAGTGCCACATCGCGATCGTCAAAGAAGATGGACGACATAAAACTCATAAGAGCCTCATCGGTCTCATATCCGTCAAACGGATCGCAGAAGCGGTCAATGATCCTTGCGGATGCTTCGGGATCGTTGGTATTGTAAAAAATACCGAAGCAGTCGTTTTCAGAGTGAGCGTTGACCCATTCGCCGTATGTGCCGTGAGGCCCGCATGGCATAGGAACTATTCCGTAGTTATCCATATCGTAGCTCAAAAATCTGATTATGTGGTTTACCGCCGTCTGAGTCATAACGATTTCATTGTTTTTGAACGGACCGAGCATAGCGTCGTGACCGAGGAAAGATACGCAGTCTGCATACTGTGTAAATACGCGTGAACAAAAATCAAGAGCCTCTTTGAGCTGTTCTGAATCGAGCGCGGGCTCAACAGTGCCGTCGGGCTGAATCTCATAATAGTTCACGCCGTTCATCAGGCACAAGTCAATGAGAGACCATGTGATGTTGACTGATTTTGTTTGAACGGTCCCGTCGTCGATTCTGAACTCGGGAAGACATTTTTCAAACATTTCCCAGTTCCACACACCGTTTTCAAGATAGTCGCGAGGGTCGTTGAGACCATAGCGCATAATCAGGTTTTCGTTGATGGCAAAAACCCCGAAGGAAGTTTGTCCCTGTTTACCAGGCCATCTTACCGGAGCAACGGTATAAGGAACGCTGTTGTAGAGACCTTCTTCAAGAAAACCGTAACCGCCGTATTTAATGCTGTCGTTGTAATCAAGGTAATTCTGAAGTCCGTCAAGAGGATAAAGAAGTCCCGCGCGAATTTTTTTCGCAGGAGAACTCATAAACATAACATCACCGACATAAGAACCGCTGAGAAGAATGGGTTCGACATTAGTCAGCCTTCCTGTGCCGTCCGTCTGAATATTCAGTTTACAGTTAAATTCTTTTTCGATATCACGAATACGCTGCAAAAGCAGGTCGGAAGCAAGAGTGCCCGGAACATATGAAAAAAGAGCCTCATTGTCTCCGTCAAGGTTATTTGACCAGACATTGAACGTATAACCGTCGTAATCGATCTTCTCTGTATCCATATCGTCAAAGTCTAAAAGAAACTCTTCTTTTTCAGACTGTCCGCAGCTGCAGAGAAGGAAAACAGATATGATAACAAGTAAAAAAGCTGTCAGCCTTTTCATAAGATCACCTCATGTGATTAATATATTTTTAATTGTATCACATAATTCGCCGCTTGTCAATTGCTATTTTGAAAGCCGAGGGATGAAGCAAAATCACGATGAGGTCAAAAAATATACATTTTTGAGGAATTCGACAAGAATTCTTAATCATATTTCTAAATCTGTATGATAAAGTATTAAAAAGAATTCAGTGATAAAAAGGAGATCACACAGTATGGATATCAAAGAAACAATAGAAAACGCAGTCGAAAAAGTAACCGACACTCTCAAAAAGGATGACTCGCTTCTTGAAAAATTCAAGAAAACACCGATCCAGATCGTTGAAAAGATCATAGGCAAAGATCTGCCCGACGACGCTATCTCCAAAATAATCGATCTTGTTAAAACAAAGCTCAGGATCGGAAAAGCGAAAGACACCGTAGAAGGCGCGGTAGACGGAATTAAAGACGCTATCGGCGGTCTGACAGACATGTTCAAAAAATAACCGAAAAAGCAGTAAAGCAAAAGAACGCTTTCACCTTATTACGGGGTGAAAGCGTTTTTTTCCGGCTTTAAAATATCGATTATAAATCTTTTAACAAACATAAAAGATCGGAAGGTTTTTTTGCGAATACGGTTTGGGGAAGTGACTCAAAATCTTTCTTTTCACGATAACCCCATAAAACCGATATGCATTTCATACCGGCATTCGACGCTGTCTGGAAATCAACCGGAGAATCGCCTATGAAAACCGTATCACAAGGAGCGATCCCCATTTTTTCAGCAGTGAGCAATGCGGAAAAAGGATCCGGTTTCAGGGGCATCCCGTCAGTTTTACCCATGACAGAAACGAACGGTATTTCCGGGAAATAATGTTCGATTATTATTTTGGTCTGCGAATCAGGCTTGTTGGAAAGAACGGAAAGCAGTATCCCCTTATCTGATAAGAAAGACAGAACATTGTCCAGTCCCTCGAATTTTCCTGTTCGGACAGTCAGATTTTCGGAATATATTCTGCCGTACACGGAAAGCAGCTTGTCGATCCGTTTTTCGGACGCATTTTCCCCGAGACAGCGTTTTACAAGATTTCGGGCTCCGTCACCTATAAAGGATTTGAGCTTTACATCGGTTATCGGATCGAGCCCCATCTCTGCCAGTGATGCGTTTATTGACCATAAAAGATCCGGGACGGTATCAAGAAGAGTTCCGTCAAGATCAAAAATAATACCTTTCATACGTTTTTACCTGTTTTTTTCAGTGATCATATTGTATATTATAACGCAAAACACAAAAAAAGTCAACAGTATTTTACAACATGTAAAATTAAAGCACTTTACAGAAAGCAAAAAGAGGATTTTTTTGCGGTAATTTCAATGAATTATTTATGAACTATAGAAAGTATCATTGAAAAGTCACAAATATAATGATATACTGTTAGGGTAGAAGTATTACCGGAAAGGAGTGTCTGAAATGAGATACATAAGCATCGAACCTGAAAAAACGTTTATGAAGGTCAGCTCTTTTTACTCTGACGAAGCTGATCTGGGTACCGATGCGGTCACGGTATACAAGCTTGACGATACTGCCGCAGCCAGAATAAAAGACTGGCAGGATCACGGATACACAACACATTTCATGACAAGCCTTTCATGGGGGAATTTTTCAGATTATCTTAACGGGAAATACGACGGAAAACAGCACTGGGACGAAGCGCAGAAAGACTATACGGGAGCATACGTCCTGCACGGTCTCTCTTCGCCGTACATGGTCCCTACTCTCGGTTTTACCGACTATATTTCCACAACTCTTTCCGGGCTGATAGATCTTGGGATAAGGGTAATATTTCTCGAAGAACCCGTGTTTTTCACAAAAAGCGGTTACAGCGACGCGTTCAAAACGGAGTGGGAGATATTTTACGGTTCTCCCTGGCAGGATCCGAGGCTGACTGAAGACGCGCAGTTCAAGGCATCAAAGCTGAAGGCTTTTCTTATGCGGAGATGCGTGGTAAATATCTGCACACGACTGAAATACTACGCGAAAACAAAATATAACTGTCAGATCAAGATATACTCTGTTGTAAACGGATTTATCAACTATTCGCAGAGAAATCTCATCACGCCGGGACGGGATCTTGCCTCAAGGCCTCAGATAGACGGGTTTGCGGCAAGGATCAGTGCGGAAAACGCAAAAACTCCCGTCGTATTTAACGGACGGAGAGAAGAACGTGTATTTGAGTCGGCGTATATCGAATACGGCATTATTCAGGCTCTTTCCGAAAGTTCCGGAAAAGAAATGATTTTTGTCAACTCTCCTGCAGACAGCAAGCCGAAGCCCGACTGGGACGAGATGCGGATAAACTACGAAAAAATACTTACCGCATCGCTGCTTTATCCGGACACTGCAAAATATGAAGTCTGCGCCGATCCTGAACGGATTTTCGGGAAAAAGGAAAAATTTGCAAAAACGAAAGCTCCGCCTGAGTCATATAAAACGCTGCTTCTTACCGTTATTAATGCGTTAAGGCGTATGAAACAGGGAAAAACGGATGAAAACGATCTCAAAAAGACTGTCGGGGTATTTATGTCCGATACCGCAATGTTTCAGAGACAATATCCGGACAAAAACGGATACAGTTTTGCATATGCGGACTCAATAGAAGAGTTTTCGTGTTTTTACGGATTATCGCTTCCTTTGATGCTTAACGGCATCCACATCCGTCCGCTTATTCTTGAAAATCTCACAAATCCAAGCGACGGACTTCACGGATGCGCAGTTGCAGTTCTTAGCTATGAATTCATGAAGCCACTCTCCCCTGCTTATCATCATGTTCTTGCCTCATGGGTAAGAAACGGCGGCACGCTTGTGTATGTCGGCGAAGACAGCGACTCTTTCAACAAAACGAACGAATGGTGGTCGCACTGCGGATGCTCCTTCGCGACACCTGCCGGACATCTTTTCGACACTCTCGGAATATCTGCACGTGTAAAAGCTCTGAGGCGTAAAAATACCGTTCTGTCAAGAACACCGACATTCGGCATTTACGACGTAGGTAAGGGCTGTGTTGCGGTCATTGACGCAAACCCCGCAAAATGCGCTCAGGATAAGGCGTTTGCCGATATACTTGTCAGATCGGTATCTGCTGCGGCGGGACGATGCGGAACTGAGATAGAAAAAAGCAGTCTTCTCAGGCTTGACAGAGGACCATACAGAATTCTTGCGGCGCTGAAAGCCGAGAATACGGAAAATATACCCATAGTAGGCAATTATATAAACCTTATGACTGAAAACCTCGAATACCAGACACTTGTTGTTGCGGAACCCGGTTCATACTGGTTTTTATATGATATCGATGCTGCAGAGGAAGGTAAAACGACGATAATAGCTTGCAGCGCATATACTGAAGAGCTTATAAGCGACAATACGGTTTTTTCGTTTTACGCAAAGGCTCCGCAAGGCGCAAAATGCTGCTGCCGTCTGCTTCTTGCAGACGATGCCGAAATAGTTGTCAACGGTAAAAAGACAGAGTTCACAAGAGAGAAAAACACAGTTTTCTTCACATTTCCCGGCGGAGAAAACAAAATAGAAGTTTTTTACAATCAAACCGATAAATAATCCGAGGAGGAAAACAAAATGAGTGAACACGGAAAAAAAACATGGCTTATTCCCGACGGTTACTACGATTCACAGTTCGTAAAGCAGGTATCTCACGATGCTGTGTGCGTGCTGAACACGTCAAATCAGGATGCTACGATCAATCTTACTCTGTTTTTTGAAGACAGAGAAGAAATGGGCGGTTTTACCGCTATGTGCGGAGCAAGAAGAACTCATCATATCCGTATGGACAAGCTGAAAAACCGTGAAGGAAAATCCGTTCCGACAGATACGCCATATGCGATACTCGTTGAGAGCGATGTTCCGGTCGTGGTTCAGTATTCAAGACTTGATACCGCTCAGGACGCTCTTGCGCTTATGACGACGATTGCGTATGCTGTTGATTAACGGTAGAGAAATAAAGCTTGCCATATTCGATATGGACGGTCTTTTGCTTGATTCCGAAAGAATATACTCCGAGATCTGGCGTGAAACGGCAAAACTGCTCGGATACGAAATGTCGTATTCGCAGTGGTACGGATTGCTTGGAACAAATGAAGAGACCGAAAGGCAATATTTATATTCAATTTACGGTGCCGACTGCCCGACTGACGATTTTCGGGCAGTCAGGCTCAGGATCATTGACGAATACTCCGACAAACACGGTTTTCCGATAAAAAAAGGAGTGAACGAAATTCTTTCGTTTTTGCATGAACATGATGTTCCTGCGGTCGTTGCAACGTCATCGGAGCGCAAGAGAGCGGAAAAGCTGCTCGAAAGATCCGGAATAATACGTTTTTTTTCGGATATAACGTGCGGCAATGAAGTTGCGCTCGGAAAGCCGGATCCCGCACTTTTTCTCAAAGCGGCAAGAAAAGCGATAACAGAACCTGAAAAATGCGTTGTTTTTGAGGATTCCGAAAACGGCATAAAGGCAGCGACCCGCGCCGGTATGGCCGCCGTATGCGTTCCAGACCTACAGCCGCCCACGGACTATGTAAAAAAGGTCGCTACCGTATTAAGATCGTTGGACGAATTTACCGTTACAGCAGTCACAACAGACAATAAACACACAGCTTCTTAAACAAACACGACAAAGCACGGCACTTTTCCGCAAAAGGGATAAATAAAAATAATTTTCTTTATTTTGCAATGTTTTTGCGGAACATTATGTTTTCTTTTTCGTCTAACACAGACGGATGAAAGAATTGCCGTTTCATCAAACACAACAAACACACAAGAAAGGGGATGATGGGAATACAACCGGTCATAAAAATCGAAAATCTCAAAAAGGTATACAAACTCGGAACGGAACGCGTAAATGCGCTTGCCGGAGTTTCAGTTGAGATATATAAAGGCGAGATCTGTTTTCTTGTAGGCACATCCGGTTCAGGAAAATCAACACTGCTGAATATGATCGCCGGACTTGAAAAGCCGACATCCGGAACGGTCATAATGAACGGGACCCACATCGAAAAACTGAGCGAGCGAAAGCTTGCGGTATTCAGACAGAAAAACCTCGGATTTGTTTTTCAGTCATATAATCTTCTGCCTACGATGAACGCAGTGGAAAATGCTGCCATGCCGCTTATGTTCAGCGGTGTAAAGCCTTCGGTAAGAGAAAAGGCGGCAAAAAAAATGCTTCAAGCCGTAGGACTTGAAAAACGAATGAGACACCGTCCCACTCAGATGAGCGGCGGTCAGCAGCAAAGAGTTGCCATAGCAAGAGCGTTTGTTTCCAATCCGCCGATTATCCTTGCCGATGAGCCGACGGGAAACCTTGACTCGGCAACAACGATAGAAGTAATGAATATGATAGTCGATCTTGTCCGAAAAAACGGACAAACGCTGATAGTAGTTACTCACGAACCTGAACTCGCAGTATTCGGAGACAGAGTGCTGCATATCAAGGACGGGAAGGTTGAGCGGGTAGAAATAAATGAAAATCCCGTAAGATACATGCCTGTTCCCGAAGTTAAAGAAACAATGTGACCATAACACAAACACACGATTGGAGTTAAATGAAAAAAATGAAAAAAATACTTACTTTTATTCTGACATTATGCATATGTCTGTCGGCGGCATCGACTGCGTTTGCAGAGTCAGAAATTGAAATGCCTGAACTCGCGGACCCGGCAATAACAGTAAAGCAGACGGCTGTGCCCGTAATAATCGCCGGTCAGTCTGGAACCGTAGATTTCACACTTGAAAACAGTTCTTTCAGCTTTCCTTCAGATATTACCGTCACAATAGCAAGCGCATCGCCCGATATCAAAATAGATCCTGCAGACAGTATCATAAAACTTGGTGCTATTTCGATTTACGGAAAAACCGATGTTTCAGTGCCTGTCACGACGTCTCCTTCCGCACTCGGACAACAGTCCCTCAGCGTAACCGTGACATGCAATGCAAGAAAAGATCTTTTCACCCAGCAGAGTTATACGTTTTCGGGAAGCGTGTCTTTTGTTGTTGAGCGAGGCTCGACCGTTTTGCAGCCCGTAATAAAAGATATGAAATTCGATTCTGCCGAATACCATGCGGGAGACATGCCGGTTTTATCATTCACGGTAGAAAACCCGAACCGTTTTTCGCTCATTGACGTCACGGCTACTCTTTCAGGCTTTATTGACGGAGCAGTCGATCCCATCGATCCGGACCAGACCTTCCGCATAAACGAACTCGGCGCAGGCAAATCTCATACTTTTACGGTAAAAATGAAAACAGCGGAGAAAACAGCCGCACAGATATATAATTTTTCGATCGCGCTTTCCGCTTCGGATGAATTCGGTGAAAAATATTCCGCTTCAAAGAGCGCATATTTTACCGTAGAGGAAATTCCCGAAAAACAGCCCGATGCTTTTACCGATCAGTCTCCGAGAGTAATTGTCGATTCTTATAAAATGAATCCCACAAAGGCAAAACCGGGCGATAAAATCACTCTTAAGATCAATCTTCTCAACCTCGGTGTGCTCAACGCGGAAAACGTTAAAATTTCCATCGGCGGCTATGAGGCGGAATATATAACACTCAGAGAAATAACTCCGCAGAAAACGATCGACAGAATTGAATGCCAGAAAACCGAAGCCGTTGAATATTCAATGACTCTTTCTTCCGTATTTCCGCAGGGACAGAACGTGCCGATCACCGTTTCACTTTCATACGGTGACTTGACGGGTAAAAACTATGTTGACACCGCGATAATCAACATAATCAGTCCCCTGCCCGAGCAGAAAGACCCTGAAAAAGAACCGGAACATACATATGAACCGCCGGTTTACAAAACCCCCAAAGTTATAATAGACAGTTTTGAAACCGATACGGATCTTATAACCGCGGGAACGGAATTCGGTCTTACTTTCACATTGAAAAACACAAGTGAAGATCTTGACGTTGAAAACCTCAGAATAACGCTTATGGATAACTCGACGTCATCCCCTGTCTTCACCCCCGTAAACTCCGGTTATTCGTTCTTTATGGATAAGGTTGAAAAGCTTGGCACGCATACGCTTT
>JAEEGL011248539.1_pt1 | contig 19758 bp, 8 predicted proteins | sample 9134231 | NCBI WGS metagenome assembly JAEEGL01 (sample SAMN16246548, study PRJNA631951) | gut metagenome | biome: gut microbiome; feature: rumen; material: fiber-attached | host: Bos | place: Iran: Karaj | collected 2018-10 | reverse complement strand
CCTTGGAACTCAACGTACCAGCCAGTATCAGCATTGACGTTGATGCGGTCGGCATCCACTTCGCAATGGTCGGAAATCTGGTAAGTGCCTCGGTATTCGTTGTTGATGACAAGGTCAACAAACTTATATCCAGCAGAGAAAGGCATGCCTACAGCTTGTCCAATATGATAAGTCAGCGCATTGCGGAGCAGGGATTTGTCGTTTACGTTGGCAAGGAGTGTCCAGTTACGCTTAGCATAGCCATAGCCGAGCAGGTCGTGCTTGTGTGCCTGACCGTCGGTAGAAGTTTTTTTGCTGGCAAATTTCAAGCGGTATGGACGTTTCTCTGCATCAGCTGTGGAGTTTCCTCTGACTTTGATTTCCAGATTAGTGTTCCCGTTTGCGTCGATGGCATCCTCGATGAACGACTCAAGATAGTCGGGACTTGTGGTGTCGGATGTAGCCACAACCTGAATCTTGGCAGGACGGTAAGGTGCTATTTCTGGAGAAGAGCTACTGCCTCGAACCTTGTATAGATAATCGTTCAATGTTTGGTTGCCAATACCTGGCAGGTCGATATAGACGGTTGGTACATTGGTTATTTGGGCACGAGCCGCTATTTTTCCTTCAAGAGAGGTTGGGGTTGGCTCATCGCCGCCACCGCCTTCACCGCCTGAATTCGAAATGTCAAGGGAAAGGGATGGTTTGTTCGTGTTGAGAGAAGGGTGGAAAAACCATGCAAAGATGCCGTAATAATCAGAATTTGTATTGTCTCCAGCCCTAAACGTAACGGGCCATCCACGCCAGTTCCCTAATCCTGTGCCGTCAGAATTGAATGAAAAAACAGTGGCTGGTTCACTTTGTCCACCAACAATTTGCCAAAAATAAACTTTGAAGTACGTTCCCCAGAATTGCAAATCATTGCTAAGTTGAACTTTGATGAAGTCCGTGGAGATGCTGGATGCGAAAGTAACATTGTTGAAGGTTGGGTTTTCAACGGTTTGCTTGATGCGAATGGCGTATGGAGTGCCGGCAACGATGGATGTTGCAGTCTTCATCTTGATGGTGGTACCATCGTAGGAGTCAAACTCTTGCAAGTTCCAATTGTCTTCGCCAAAGGTGGCATCAAGCACTTCTTGCGAAGCCGTGAAGGGGAAGACTGCGCCGTCCCACACGTAGGCTGAGAATGTTTTGTTTTGCAGAGTAACGTTACATGTCTGACCGCAATAGCTGGTATAAGCGCCAGCATCGGTTGAAGTAACATCAAATAGTACGTTTGTTGCTTGTGAAACATTACATAACAACAAAAAAAAGGCCGCCAATGCGGCACGCAATAATTGTTTCATATTTCAAGTTCTTAGTTATTGATTATTTCGAACCAATTAGGTTGTTCATGATAGCAAATCCGAGTGCAAAGATATGCAATAAATTTAAATCCCGCAAAGTTTTCGTAAAAAATATTTATAAAAATGAAGAATGAAGAATTGCAAATTATGAATTGTCAATTCTTCATTCTTCATTATTGTCACCACTCTTTCATCACGGGGCGAACGGGAATTCCCACGTGACTGTAGCTTGGTTCACAGGTGACAATCTTTGGGTTTGCTGAGGTCGAGCCGAAGTAGAGGCTGTAGGCGTAACCGTCACGATTATATGCCGTTGACGTCCAAATGTAACCATCGACCCCTTTGGCGCTGTTGTAAATATTCATGATTTCGCCCGAACATGGAAGAAAGATGCTGTTGCCGTTATGTTTACTGGTGAACTTCATACCTTTTACACCATTGAGAGTCGTCCACTCAGTGGTACATTCGCTAATCAACTCCCATACATCAGACATGGTGGGCATACGCCATTTGCCGCCCCACTTCACGTGAGCCATGTCGTAATCCGTGTTGCAGATGTCAGATCCGATGTTCACATACGAGCCATTTTGGTAATACTTGTAGGTACTTTGGTTATACTCCTCTTTCACCTCCATCTCACCCCAAGCGTAAAAATCGCCATATTCTTCGGGCTTGCTGGCACCCACGTTGAATGAAGCCCACTTCGTCATAGAAGGCAAACCGAGGTCAACCGCCTGAGGCTCATGATTTCCAAGTACATGATCCACCACGTAAATTACATCCAAGATATTAACTACGCCATCACCATTCACGTCACAATTGTCTTTTGGTTGTGCACTTGCGCCCATGATTCCCAACCACAGGAACGCAACTAACAAACTGATTTTCTTCATGATTCTGCAAATTTAATTAGTTAAACAAATATGCCACAAAAATACAAAAAAATATATAAAGTAGGAAAGTAAATGTGAATATTTTTCATATAGACTCACCGTCTTTGTAATAATGAACCTACAAACCACTCGTTTCCATCCTACATCTCAATGGTTTATAACATACAGACCTATTGTTTATAACAGACAGAGCTATGGTTTATAGCATCTAAAGCTATTGTTTACATTGTCTAAAGCTATCATTTGTTTAGAAGAGAAGTATGAAAGTGAAAACTTTCTTCTCATGAAGGGGACAGGGGGACAAGGGGACAAGCTTTTTTTGTCTCCCCTCCCCCTTTTTATTGTATAAGGAGTATATATTAACCATCATTACTCATTGAAATAAAGAATATAAGAAGAGATAAAAACTGTTTCTCATATATGAATGAATAACACAAAGTGAGACTGTAGAAGGGTGGGTATAGCCAAAAAAATGCTGTCCCCTTGTCCCCCTGTCCCCTTCATGTATCTTTTCGGTCTTTATATGAGCTATTTCATGATTTGCGTCGTTGCTTTTTGGGAAGATTACAAAAATAATCAGACAACTTAATAGAGGAAAGGGGAGAAACTGAAAAAAGTGACATTATTTTTGCACAAAACAAATAAATCATGTATTTTTGCATTCGTTAAGGAAACATAATGTTCATTAATAGAGATTATTTCCGACAAATCAACAACAATTCAAAGCAATTATCAATCAATCATTAAAACAAATAAGAAGATGAAAAAACTTTTAGTACTCACCATCGTGACAATCTTGTCGACAGCCAATGTTGCCGCACAAGAAACCAGTAAGTGGACATTGAATACACGCGCATGGTCAACCAACTATTTTACCCGTACTTTGGAAAGTGTAGCTAAGGAATTGATGTTGGCTTTTGCCTTTGATGACGATGATTCTGATGCCAAGAAATGGGTAGACCGCATCATCCCAAGTACAGACCTCGTTTTCCCCATCGGTTTGCAGAAGAAGGGATTTGACGGTGTGGTTATGCCCAACATCTACGGTCCTTACCATCGTGCTTTCAGCAATCCTTTCAAGCACATCGGCGACTATGCCATTGGTCTTGACGCATCGTACAAACCTGCTGCAATAGGTTGCTATGCTGGTGCATTCTTCAAGAGCCAAGAAATCGTATTCAAGGAAATTGACCAGAATTTACGCGGATTCTATTTCCAACCACGTGCAGGAATCGTATTCGGTTCTGAGAAAAACCGTGTGGAAATTGGCGCATTCTACGATGTAGTAACTGGTTCTGGCGGAACTTTTGCAGACACGAACAAGAAGAGGTTGAAGGGCGGTTTTGGCTTTGACATCGCCGCAACGCTTTTCAAGGACAAGGACAATCACCTTATGACTCTTCAATTCTCCATGCCATTGCACAACTTCCTCGACGAGGATTATGCAGGACAGAAAGGTGTGAAACGTCGCGTTGGCTACATTATGATTACTGAAAGAATTCGCTTCTAATCATCGATGGTTTTCCCTTGCCGTAGGGAAATGGGAAATGAAGAATGAAGAATTTTGAATTGCCAATTCTTCATTCTTCTTTTTTTAGCCCTAAGCAGGTATGAACATATTATCTAAAAAGATAACTACTTCATACACTTTTCATGAAATGAATGATTACAATAAAAGAAAAAAAGAGTCTATATCATAAAGAACCAATAAAAAGCGGTGAGAGGTGAAAACAGCTCGCCTTTATTTACATATCAAAACGTATATCATGAAAAAGGAAGTATTATCTATCGCCCTTACCCTCGCTTGTTGGCTTGGAGTACACGCACAGGTTGTTGATACGCAAACGCATAGGCAATATTTGAGTGGTACGGGATGCGACGACATGGTGGAATGGGACTTCTTTTGCACCGATGGGCGCAATTCTGGGAAATGGACAAAGATAGGCGTACCCTCTTGTTGGGAGTTGCAAGGCTTCGGCACGTACCAATATGGTATGCGTTTCTACGGCAAGGCAAATCCCGACGGAATAGCCGACGAGAAGGGATTATACAAATACGAGTTTACATTACCCAAGGAATGGGCAGGAAGGCAAATCTTCCTCGTCTTTGAAGCCGCCTTCACTGACCTCAAGGCTACTATAAACGGCAGAAAAGCGGGCAATGGATTGCATCAGGGTGGATATACGAGATACACCATCGACGTTTCTGACCGTATCTTTACGGGAACAAAGAAGAATAGACTGGAGGTGGAAGTGGCAAAAGAAAGTGCCAATTCGCAAGTAAACATGGCTGAACGCCGCGCCGACTATTGGAATTTCGGTGGTATCTGGCGCCCCGTTTACATCATCTCCAAACCCATTGAGAATATCCAACGAATAGCCATTGATGCTCAGATGGACGGGCGATTCATGGCAGATGTATTCCTCAATCGCGCCAAGGCAGGATGTTCAGTTTGTGTCGATATCATCGACACGCAAGGAAAGAAAGTAGCCACGAGCCAGCCATTCCCTATCTCCAGCGACCATGCCAAGGTGGATTTCAATGTGAAGAACCCCAAACTATGGAACGCAGAACAGCCCAACCTCTATACAGCCACATTCACCTTAAAAGACCCACAAGGAAAGACATTGCATGTAGAGCAGCAAAAGTTTGGATTTCGCACCATCGAATACCGACATAGCTATGAGGGCGGTAATGATGATGGCGTATTCATCAACGGACAAAAGGTGATATTCAAGGGCGCAAACCGTCATTCTTTCCGTCCTGAAAGCGGTCGTACGTTATCGAAAGCCAAGAACATTGAAGACGTAAAACTCATCAAGAGCATGAACATGAATGCCGTGCGATTGAGTCATTATCCAGCAGACCCAGAGTTTTTGGATGCTTGCGACTCCTTGGGATTATACGTGGAATGTGAATTACCTGGTTGGCATTGGGCACATGAGACCATCGTGGGTAGTCAGTTGGTGGAGGAAATGGTGACGCGCGACGTAAACCACCCATCCATCATCTTCTGGAGCAACGGCAACGAAGGCGGATTCAATTATGAATTAGAACCATTCTTCACGAAATTCGACCCACAAAAACGCGTGGTACTCTATCCGTGGGCAAACCGAAACGGATTTGAAACCAAGCACTATCGTTCGTGGGGAGAGACGGCAGAATATATGCGACAGAAAGAAATCTTCATGCCTACGGAATTCTTGCATGGACTATACGACGGAGGTCATGGTGCTGGATTGAGAGACTATTGGGAATTGATGATGTCGAATCCCCGTTGTGCGGGAGGATTCCTTTGGGACTTGATGGATCAAGCGGTAGTTCGAACCGACCAAAACGGGATTCTCGATTGTGTGGGGAATTTCGGTGCAGATGGTATTATAGGACCACATGGAGAGAAAGAAGGAAGTTACTATACGATTAAGGAAGTATGGAGTCCTATTCAGATAGGATTGGGAGATAATGTGATTGAAGTCAAGAATTGCTATGATTTTACCAATCTCAAAGACTGCCATTTCACCTATCAATATCTCAACATGCCCTCTATGGGTGAATCAAAGGAAAGCATCGTTAGCCAAGGTATAATACCTTCACCCGACATCAAGCCAAGAGAAAGCAATTGGATTAACAAACCTAAAAGTGAAGGAGATGTATTGCGAATAACAGCAACAGACCCACACGGAGAAGAAATCTTCACTTGGAGTAAAAGAGTGAAAAACGCCCAACCTCTATATCACCAAGCTTCTACTCCCTCCGCAACTGAAACGGATAACCTATTCATCGTCACGAACGGGCAACATGTCTATTCATTCTCTAAGAAAGACGGTCGATTAGAAAGTGTGAAAGTAAATGGTAGAACTCTATCCTTCGGTAATGGTCCTCGTTTCATTGCCGCCAAGAGAAGTGACCGTTCTCAAGACGGATTTTATAATCACGATGATAAAGAGGCTTTCCAAAAGAAAACACAATACACCGAATATGCTGACCAAGGACGTTTTAAAGAGTTCAAATTTGAAAACGGAAAATTGACGGCAAGGTATCAGCACGGTAGTTTGTTTTCCATTTCATGGACATTCCAAGAAGACGGTTCCGTTTTAATGACAGCATATAGCCAATTCAATGGTGTTGTTGACTTGATGGGCATAGCTTTCGACTATCCCGAGGATAAGGTAAAGTCGAAGCAATGGGTAGGAAGAGGTCCCTATCGCGTGTGGCAAAACCGCATGGAAGGTCCGCAATATGGTTTCTGGCAAACCGACTATAACGACCCCCTTCCTGGCGAAACGTTTGAATATCCTGAATTTAAAGGTTACTTTGCCAATGTGAAATGGATGCAGATTGAAACCATAGAGGGAAAGATTGGCATTAAACCTACATTACCCAGAACAAGCAGCTCCATATTTGTTGGCGTTTATCAACCACGAGATGGACGTGACCATATACTCTACGACCTGCCTCAGACGGGTATCTCTCTGTTGGATGTAATACCCGCCGTACGTAACAAGGTAAATACCACCGACCTTAATGGTCCCTCTGCACAACCCTACTGGGCAAAAGGTTTAAGAACTATCTCAGCTTTACTTTGGTTTGAATGATTCTTGTTGAGTGTTGAATGTTTAGTGTTTAGTGAATAATTGCTATGATTAATGTTGAGAGTTTAGCGTTTCGTGTTCAACGTTTAGTGAGCATTTGCTTATTGTTTAGCGTTGGTTGTCTTCATGCACAAACGCCAAACACTAAACTCTCAACACTAAACACTCAACAAGAATCACTCAACAAACCTTGGACTTTCTGGTATTGGATGTATGGTGCCGTCTCAAAGGAAGGCATCAAAGCTGATTTGCAAGCCATGAAAGACGTGGGATTAGGCGGTTGCTATCTCATGCCTATTCGCGGCATAAACGAGAAACCAGAGTATCATGGAGAAGCCCAACAACTAGCCCCCAAGTTTTGGGAGATGGTTGACTATGCCATGCAACAAGCCGACTCGTTGCAATTAGATTTAGGCATTCACATTTGCGATGGTTTCGCCTTGGCTGGTGGTCCATGGATTTCACCAGAAGAATCCATGCAAAAAGTGGTATGGAGCGATACGATTATCCATGTCACGAAAAAGAACCAAGCCATTCCTCTCCCTCAACCCGCACAAGGTTATGAGGGATATTATGAGGATATAGCCGCCTTTGCTATTCGAGCAGAGAATCCTTTGCCCCAACCTCATGAAACGGGAACCATTATCAGAGACGATAAAGGCGTATTCCATTCGAAGGAAGCAGGATATATCCAATTCGATTTCGATAAGCCACAAACCGTTCGGAGTTTAGAGATTATCCCAAGTGGCAACAACGTACAAGCACAAAGATTATTAGTGCAAGCAAGTGAGAATGGAGAAACGTTTTATGATGTACGACAACTCACCCCACCACGTCAAGGTTGGCAAAATACGGATGAGAATTATACCTACTCCATCCCTAAAACCACATCAAAGCATTTCCGTTTCTATTGGACACCAAAAGGAACAGAACCAGGTAGCGAAGATTTAGATGCCGCCAAATGGAGTCCCGTATTAAAAGTCAAAGACATCATCCTCTCTCCAGAGCCTCGCACCGACCAATATGAAGCAAAGAATGGGAGCGTGTGGAGAATAGTTGATGTAGGAAGTAGGAATTATGAAGGAGGAAGTGATTTAAGTAAGGAAGTAAGAAGTTTGAAGGAAGATGAACATCATACTTCAATACCTCAAAACTGCGCTTTGCGCACCACTTCATCCATCATCCTTCCACCTTCATCCTTCGATTTTCATTCTTCATTTACTCCAGGCCCTTGGCGTATTATTCGCTTTGGCCATACCTCTACAGGCCACACCAATGCTACTGGTGGAGGTGGGAAAGGATTGGAATGCGATAAGTTTTCGGCAGAGGCAGTTGAAAAGCAAATCGATCATTGGTTTGGAGAATTCATGAAACGTCCTCATGCCAATGTGATTAAATACATGCATGTGGATTCATGGGAATGTGGAAGTCAAAACTGGTCGAAGAATTTCTTGGAGGAATTCAAGAATCGTCGTGGATATGATTTATTGCCATTTATGCCCGTCTATGCAGGTATTCCGATGAAAAACGATGAACAAGTATTGTATGACATCAGACTTACCATTAACGAATTGATTCATGACGTGTTCTTTGCCACCGTCAAGAAGAAAGCAGATAGTTATGGCGTGCTACTCAGTTCGGAAAGCGTAGCGCCCACGATGGTTTCTGATGGTATGGAACATTACAAATACGCTGATGTTCCCATGGGTGAATATTGGTTGAACTCACCCACACACGACAAGTCCAATGACATGTTGGATGCTATCAGCGGAGCTCATATCTATGGCAAGAACATCGTTCAAGCGGAAGGTTTTACGGAGGTGCGTGGAGTATGGGATGAGACACCTGCCATGATAAAACCATTGCTCGACCGCAATTTCGCCCTTGGTATGAATCGTTTGTTTTTCCATGTCTTTACGCATAATCCCTGGATGGACAGGAAACCAGGAATGACACTTGATGGTATAGGATTATTCTTTCAACGCGACCAGACTTGGTTTCCAGAGGCAAAGGCTTTCGTGGATTATATTACCCGTTGTCAACGACTATTGCAAGAAGGAAAACCCGTTGTAGATATTGCTGTGTTTACGGGTGAGGAAATGCCCAATCGTTCTATTCGTCCCGAACAACTCATCGACATCTTGCCTGGACTCATCGGTATTGAACGAGTGGAGAAAGAACGGAAACGCATGGAGAATATCGGTCAACCTATGGAAGAAAGTCCTGTTGGAGTGAATCACTCTGCCAATATCGTTGATCCCAAAGACTGGGTGAATGCCTTGAATGGCTATCAGTATGATTCCATGAACAAAGACGCCTTACTCCATTCCGACAATGCCTTTAAGTATTCTGTCTTTGTCATTCCCCAAAACGTCATCGTTTCTCCTGAAACGCAAGAACGTATCAATGCTTTACGCCAACAAGGAGTCATCATCATAGACAAACCACTTGATGTCGATAGCATTCAAGGATTGGTACGAGACATCAACCTTCCAAAAGATATTGCTTATTGTCATCGTGTGAATGGAAATAGACACATCTACTTCATTTCCAATCAAACCGATGAAGTAAATTCATTCCCCGTCACATTCAGAAATGGTGGAGATAATCCTATCATTTATTATCCGATGAATGACATGTATAGTCCTGCTAAATACTATACTTCAGACAAAGCAAATGCAAGTACGAAGATGAACCTCTGTCTCAATCCATACGAATCCGTCTTTGTCATCTTCGATAAGGAAATGCCCCCCTATCCTATTCCTGTCACATCGTGTCTTCACCAAAAGAGACCTAAGGGAAAACCATCTTGGAAGCAAGTAAAAGATTGGACGTTGACGTTGAAAGAGAATGTTGTCTCCATTCATACAGACACACTCTTTGATTGGTCTAAACATACTAATGACAGCATTCGATATTTTAGTGGACATGCTCGTTATTCTACCGTCATTACTTGCAAGAAATCGGATCTCAAAAACGCTCCCATTATCCTTTCGTTAGGAGAAGTTCATGACATCGCTCACGTTTGGGTAAATGGTATTGATTGCGGTATTGCATGGATGGCTCCATACGAGTTAGACATTTCCCAAGCTCTCAAGAAAGGAAAGAACAATATCGAAATCGAAATAACAAACACATGGCACAATGCCCTACGGGGAGCTGACGAAGGGAAAGCACCCTACGATGGTATTTGGACAAATGCCAAGTATCGCACCAAGGGTAATGATTTGTTGCCATCTGGGTTATTGGGACCGATTACGTTGAAAATTAAAGATGAAAGATGAAAAATTAAAGATTATGAAACGAAGCATTTTAATTCTTATTGTTTATCAATTAGCGATTATTACTTCCATAGCGAAAGTACGCCTCCCAGCTTTCTTTTGCGACAACATGGTGTTGCAACAACAGACAGAGTGTTTTTTATGGGGATGGGCGGAATCAGGTAAGAAAGTTCAAGTGATTACCCCATGGGATAAAAAGAGTTACATGGTGACAGCCCGTAATGACGGACATTTTGGTGTGATGGTGAAAACTCCCAAGGCTGGCGGTCCATACTCTATTATTTTCAAGGATGGTGAAACCGTGATATTGAACAACGTGATGATTGGCGAAGTGTGGATTTGTTCAGGTCAGTCGAATATGGAGATGCCGATGAAAGGATATAAAGGACAACCTGTAGAGGGAGCCACAGAAGAACTTCTCTCTTGTAAAGATGAAGGATTGCGATTGTTCTATGCCAAACGAATGGCATCGTTTGAACCACAACAAGACCTCGGTGGATCATGGCAAGAAGCGAACACCGAAAGTGTTCGAGAGTTCTCTGCCACCGCCTATTACTTTGGAAAGGCTCTGCGGAAGGCGCTTGGCGTTCCTGTTGGTTTGATATGTACTGCCTTTGGCGGTTCGGCTTGCGAAGCATGGATGAAGCCCGATTGGTTGAAAGCCTTTCCTAAGGTGCAACAGACCATCACGGAAGAAGATGTAAAGAAACTCCAACAACGTTGTCCTACAGCCCTTTTTAACGGACAACTCCACCCTCTTATCGGTTATGGTATTCGTGGTGCTATCTGGTATCAAGGCGAGGATAATATCCCACGATACGATTATTATGCCCCACTCTTATCACGTATGATTCAAGGATGGCGCGAGGAATGGAAGCAAGGCGATTTCCCTTTCTATTATTGTCAGATTGCTCCCTACGATTACAACCTCATTGGATGGGGAGAATACAATAGTGCCTTGTTGCGTGAACAACAAGCAAAGGTGGAAAAGATGGTTGAGAATTGTCGTATGGCGGTATTGATGGATGCAGGATTGGAATACGGTATTCATCCTCGAAAGAAGAAAGTGGCTGGTGAACGATTGGCCCTCTTGGCGCTTGCCAATTCTTATCAAGTCAAGGGTTTGCCTGATTTTGCCACATATCAACAAGTGGAGTTTCAAAACGATACTGCCGTGATTTCCTTCGACCGTTCTAAGGAATGGGTATATTTCGAGAACGGACCTCATAGCGACAATTTTGAAATAGCAGGTGAAGACCGTGTGTTCCATCCCGCTCAAGCATGGATTTCTCGCAATCGTGTTTACGTGAAAAGCGAACAAGTAAGCAAACCCGTAGCCGTTAGGTATGCCTTCCAGGATTGGGTTGTGGGTGACTTGATGCACGACGGACTTCCCGTTAGTTCGTTTAGGACAGATAATTGGTAGGAGTGTTTAGTGTTTAGCGTTGAGTGTATAGCGTTTAGTGTTTATGGTTAAGGGTTCGTTATTATCCATCCTATTGTTTGTTGCAACCATCTTGCAAGCAAGCGATTATATTCCGAAGGATTATGTATGGACTACACAAAGCAAGAACTCCAGTGAATCGATGCCTTGTGGTGGTCACGATATTGGCATGAATGTATGGGTGGAGAACGGCGACATCCTTTTCTATATCGCACAAAGTGGTTGGTTTGATGAGAACAACACCTTATTGAAAGCAGGTCGCTGGCGTTTGCATTTCGAGAACAATCCGTTTGACGGACATGATTTCCAACAACGACTATGTCTTGACGAGGGTGTTATCTATATCCATGGTAGCGAGATGAATGTGCGTATTTGGGTGGACGTATTCAATCCCATCGTGTTTGTCGAGATGAAATCCCGACATGCCGTACCTACCACAATCAGTTATGAAAGTTGGAGATATAAAGACAGGCCAGTAACCAAAGCGGAATGCCAACAATGTTCATATAAATGGATTCTCCCTTCTGATTGTACCACATACGCAGATAGTATTGAAGTTCGTGATAACCAATTGCACTTCTCACACAAGAACAGGTCGCAAACGGTTTTCGATTTTACCGTCAACAGAGAACATCTTGATGACATCAAAGACCAACTCTACAATCCCATTGGTGGAAGAGAAATGAGTGGCAAGATGCTTGCACCTGGTTTTCAATTTATAGGAACAAGCAAGGGCGTTTATGCCTCAACAGATTATAAGGCTTGGAACTTCCGTCATCAACGCATGAAGAAATCCACTATCCAAATATCTTTATCTAATGAAGAATTAAGAATGAAGAATGAAGAATCTGCTCGCGCCATCGGTTCTCAATCGAAAGATTCTTCATTCTTCATTCTTCATTCTTCATTAACAAAACAATCTTCATTAACAAAACGTTGGTGGCACAAATATTGGCAACGCAGTTGGATTCAGACAGATGGCTCCAATGCGGATGTTTCTCGTATGGTTCGCAACTATGAATTGTTCCGTTATATGTTGGGATGTAACGCCTACGGACAATGGCCAACTAAATTCAATGGTGGATTGTTTACCTTTGATCCCGTGTATGTTGATTCTACCGCTACTTTCACCCCCGATTATCGTAAATGGGGAGGCGGTACAATGACGGCACAAAACCAACGGTTGGTGTATTGGCCGATGTTGAAGAGTGGCGACACATACATGATGGAATCGCAATTCGATACCTATCTTCGTTTGTTGCCTAATGCCATCGCTCGTACCAAATACTATTGGGGACATGATGGTGCTTCCTTCACCGAACAAATAGAGAATTTCGGTTTGCCTAATCCTGCTGAATACGGGAAACATCCCGAAGGTAGTGATTATGGCGTAGAGAGAAATGCGTGGTTGGAATATGAATGGGACACGGTACTTGAGTTTTGCATGATGATTATGCAAGCACAAAAACAAGATTCTCAAAAAGGTTATCAGAATTATCAAAAATACATGCCACTCATCGAACAGAGTTTGAAATTCTTCGATGAACATTATCAATACCAAGCCAAGAAATTAGGAGCAAAAGCTCTTACGGATAGTGACAAACTCATCATCTATCCTGGTTCGGGTTGCGAGACATACAAGATGGCATACAATCCATCGAGTACCATTGCCGCCCTACTCTCCGTAAGTGAAGCCATGAAAAACGAAGAGTTAAGAAAGAAAATCCCAGAGATTCCTTTACGCACCATTGAGGGTGATACGTGCATTGCTCCTGCCATTACATGGGCTCGCATTCAAAACGTGGAAACACCGCAATTATATCCCGTCTTCCCTTGGCGCATCTACGGGATAGGAAGACCTCATTTGGAGATTGGCAGGAATACGTATTTCAAGGATTCACATGCCCTTGCCATGCGTAGCAGCAAAGGATGGAAACAAGATAACATCTGGGCTGCTTGCTTGGGATTAACGGAAGAGGCAAGGCGACTCAACATCGAGAAATTCGCGGATGGTCCCTATCGTTTTCCTGCATTTTGGGAATCGGGATTCGATTGGGCACCCGACCATAATCGTGGTGGTTCTGCTATGATTGGTTTACAAGAAATGTTATTGCAAGAAACTCCCGATGGAACTCCCATTCTCTTCCCTGCTTGGCCAAAGGAATGGAATGTTAGTTTCCGACTTCATACCAGTAATGGAGAAGTCGTTGAAGCAAGCATTGTGAACGGGAAAGTGATTAAACATTAAAGACTGAAGATATGAATACGATTTCAAGAATATGCGCATGTGTTTATCTCGTCGTTTTCTGTTTGACTTCCGTTAGTGCCAAACTCGTCATCACGAAAACGCTTTGCAATTACCAAAGTGGTGAAATGGCGATAGTGGAAGGTAAAATACGTGTGGGATGGCAATACGCGGGTGATCAAGGTGCATCTTCTATGCAGAAATCATATCAAATTCTCGTTTACGAACGTCTTACTCATCGTTTAATTTACGATAGTGGAAATGTCGTTTCTGATGAGAGTCAGTTGATTGAAATCCCTTCATTATCTCCCAATCAATATGGTTATACTTGGAAAGTGAGGATTGCTTCGTATTCAGATAATCATCATCAGAAAAAAGGGAAGGCTCTCTTTTCTTCATGGAGCAAGGAACAAGTCATTCGTGTCGCTCCTTCCAATCTTCAATCTCCCAAGTGGATAGGTGCCATCACCAAGAAAGACGCAGGCATTCCTGAAGGTAGGTGGAGCAATGCTGTATTCAAGCAAGATTCATTCAAGAACAAATGGAAAGACGTTGATACGCTCTCCACCAAGAGCATCATTCTTCGTAAGGAATTCAAGACAAGGAAAAAGGTTGTTGATGCAATCGTATATGTTTGCGGACTTGGACATTATGAACTACGCATCAATGGTGATAAAATCGGAGAAAGCGAATTTGCGCCTTTATGGAGCGAGTATAGCAAGACTACTTATTACAATGTTTTCGATATAACGCGCCAATTACAATCGGGCAATAATGCCATCTCTGTCTTGTTGGGCAATGGCTTTTTCAACGTTCAACGAGGTTCTCGTTACAGTAAGTTACAAACGAGTTTCGGTCCTCCACAACTCTTCTTCCGTATGGATATTACATACAACGACCATTCCACCGAACAAATCGTAACCGATGGGAGTTGGAAATGGGATTTCAGTCCGATAACCTTCAACAGCATTTATGGAGGCGAATCGTACGATGCACGATTGGAACAACCAGCTTGTCATCATCCCAAATTCGATGATAGTCGTTGGCATCAAGTCGTTTGTGTGGAAGGACCAGAAGGAAAACTTTGCCCTGAAATCACATCACCCGTTAAGATGATGGAGCGTTTCAATATTCAATCGTGGAAACCCATACCAGCGGATTCGTTGAAAGCTGCATCTGAAAAGACACGTCGCACCATAGACCCGTCTGCCTTTGTCTGTGATATGGGACAAAACTTGGCAGGATTTCCTTCCATCACGGTATCGGGAAAGAGAGGACAAAAGATTACCCTCATCGTCTCTGAACGTCTGACTCCACAAGGTGCTTGCGACCAATCGCAAACTGGTCGCCAACACTATTATGAGTACACGCTAAAGGGAAAGGACTCTAAAGTCCTTAAAGACTCTAAGGACTTTAAGGACCTTAAAGACTTTAAAGCCTTAGAATCCTGGCACCCGCGCTTCTCCTACTACGGCTACCAATACATCCAAGTAGAAGGAGCCGTATTAGAGGGGCAACCCAATCCTCATGATTTGCCAGTCATCCACCAACTTCAAAGCTGTTTCATCTACAATTCCACACACGAGACTTCCACATTCTGGTGCAATAATGAGTTGTTCACCAAGACACATCGACTTATCGAACGAGCAGAGCGCAGCAACATGCAAGCGGTACTCTCCGACTGTCCTCATCGTGAGAAATTGGGATGGCTCGAACAAGACCATCTTTGTGGGCCTTCGTTATTGTTCAATTACGACATGACCACATTGGTTCCAAAGATAATTCGCGACATTGTGGACACTCAAAAAGCTGACGGGATGGTTCCAACTACAGCTCCGCAATACGTGTCGTTTGGCAATCTCTTCGATGATTCCCCCGAATGGGGTTCCACTCTTATCATCTTGCCTTTCATGTATTACGACATGTATGGTGATAGTACACTCATTACTGACAACTACGAGCCTATGCGGAGATATGTAGATTATCTCACTACTCGTTCCGAAGATGGTATCGTTAGTCATGGTTTGGGCGATTGGTATGATTATGGACCTTGGAAAGCTGGTTTCTCCAAGAACACGCCAATTTCATTAGTGGCAACTGCGCATTACATCTACGACCTACAACTCATTACAGAGGCAGCAAGGAAGGTTGGACGGAATGTCGACGAACAAAAATACCAGGCTTTATACAATCAGGTGGTAGATGCTTTCAACCGTCATTTCTACAAACCCGATTCTTGTTATTACGGTACAGGTAGCCAAACGAGCAACGCCCTACCCCTTTTCTTGGGTATCTGTGGAAAGAACAAGGATGCTGTCATGCAGAGTCTTATCAATGACATTCATGCACATGGCGACCGATTGACGACGGGCGATGTGGGCAACCGCTATCTTTTCCGTGTATTGGCCGACAACGGACAAAACGAGTTGCTCTTCAAGATGCTCAATCACTACGAGACACCTGGTTATGGATTCCAATTGAAACAAGGGGCAACCACGCTCACCGAACAATGGGACCCTCGACAAGGTTCTTCATGGAATCATTTCATGATGGGACAAATCGACGAATGGTTTTTCCGTTCTCTCGCAGGCATCAAACAAAAGCCTGGCACGCATGGAATGCGCCATCTTGTTATAGAACCGCAATCAGTTGGCAACATCCATCACATCCGTGCTTCCATCGAAACGCTATATGGAAAGATAACCATTGACTATGATAAGGAAAAAGGCACTCGTCAAATCAGCGTTCCCAATGGTTGCACCGTAGATGCATATTAGAACAAGTCAGAAACCATTGATTTGTAAGATACAGACGAATGGTTTAGAGCAAACAAACCTATCGTTTGCAACCTCTAAACATATCGTTTGCAACGTCTAAACATATCCTTTACGACCTCTAAACATATCGTTTGCAAGATTTACAAAAATGAATTGCGTTAATTCTCACAAATTTGATGATTATATCAGCATTAATTTGTATCTTTGTAGGCAAATCTGCGAAATCAAATCAATTACTTATATGAAGAAACTACTTACAACAAATTTACTTGCCATGCTGGGTATAACGGCAATGGCGCAAAACATTGACTTTAACATGACTAATCGTTCGTTGGAAGAAGTGAATGAACCCAACTACATTGCATGGCCCGTGAACACGGTACAGAGTGAATCGAAGACACTCGACAATGGTATGAAACTGACGGTCACTGCTTGCGATGGTGCCGACGTATTACGTGCGCAATGGAACAAGAATACTGTTACTTCGGGAAAGAACGGAGCTACTGGTCTTCGATTGTTGGGTGATGGCGTTCAAGCATTCGTGCTTGATGATGACAATAATACTCCCAACATCACGGAAGGAAGTACAGCTATCATGCTAACCATTGAAGGAATGGAACCAGGACAACATTCCGTGATTGCTTATCACAACTACAAAGACGGCAATATGAAATTGCCTGATATACAAGTGGAAGTGGATGGTCAAGTGGCAGCTACAGGCATCAAATATTCTTCCAACGTACAGAAGCCATCCGAGGCTGGTTCATCATACGTGGAGTTTACCGTGAAAGAAGGACAACCTGTAGTTATCAAATACTCTACAACTCCCGTATCTGGTCAAACATACGGTTCTACTTGTATGACATTAAACGGATTGGAGTTCGACGTGAATCCCTATTCCGCTATGGATCCCATACCCGATAATTATGATTTCCATGCAGATGGCAAAAATGAAACAGGACTGAAGAAAATCACCTTGCAATGGACACCTGCAAGTGTAGCCGTTTCCCATCGTTTGGTATTTGGTACGGACTCTACGGAAGTAGCCAATTCAACGACTTATCAATACCAAGGAAAAAACACGCAATATGAGGCTACAGGACTTTCACCACTTCAGGTTTATTGGTGGCGTGTAGATGAGGTAGATGCATCAAACAACGTGCATAAAGGAAAGGTTTGGTGCTTCCAACCTCGTCGTTTGGCATTCCCTGGTGCAGAGGGATACGGTCGTTTTGCCATTGGTGGACGAGGCGGAATTGTCTATCATGTCACATCTCTTGACGATGATGCTACCAATCCTCAACCAGGCACATTCCGTTATGGTATCAGCAATATTCATGGTCCTCGTACTATCGTTTTCGATGTGGCAGGAACCATCCATTTGAAAGCACGTCTTACTTGCTCGGATAAATATGTAACTATCGCAGGACAGACGGCACCAGGAAGAGGAATCATGTTCCGTGGTGCTCCATTTGGAATGCAATCCGATGGTATTACCCGATTTATCCGTGCTCGTCGTGGTCATATCAGCGAAGAAGATGGTGACGGAAAAGGACTCGACGGATTGGGAATGGCTGGCAACGACCATTCTATTATGGACCATTGTTCTATCTCTTGGACAATCGACGAAGCTTTTTCTTCACGCAACGCCAAGCACATCACCTTGCAAAATACCCTTATCTCTGAGGCATTGAATATCGCTGGTCATCCCAACTATAGTGCAGGTACTGGTCATGGATATGCCGCAACGATTGGCGGTGGCGAGTTTGGAGCAGTTGGAAGTTCTTTCCATCACAATCTCTTGGCTCATAATGAAGGACGAAACTGGAGTATCTCTGGTGGATTGGACGGTAAGGGATATTATGACGGACATCATGACATATTCAACAATGTTGTTTATAACTGGGGCGGACGTGCCAGCGATGGTGGAACACACGAATTGAATTTCGTGAACAACTTCTACAAAAAAGGACCAGCTACGACACAAAACTACTTGTTACGTCATCAATTCGAAGGAACAGGACAAGGAACGCAACGAGCATACGTGAGTGGTAATATCCGTCAAGAAACAAATGGGAGATTGACACAAGACAAAGAAGGAACAACTTATCGTTATGATTTGTCGGGAGACCAAGTACTCAATTGGGAACCTTGGGCAAGCGAACCATTCTTCCCATCGTATGCCACCATAGAAACCGCAGAAGCAGCATTCAATAACGTACTTTGTGATGTTGGTTGCAATCAACCTGAATTAGACAATCATGACACCCGTATTATTCAAGAGACTTTGCTTGGTACTACTACATTCGTTGGTTCTAAGGGAAAGAAAAAAGGTATTATCGACCATGAAGATGACTCAGAGGGATTTGCTGGGTTGAACATCATCGAAGCTCAACGTGAAGCTAATTGGGACACCGACCAAGATGGTATTCCCGATTGGTTTGAGAAAGTAACGGGAACAGACGTTAATATACCCAACAACAACGATTGTCATGACGATAATGAATATTATACTGATTTGGAACAATACCTCAATTGGATAGCAGAACCCAATTTCATCTTGAATGGTGCCGAAGAGAAAGTCATTGACTTAAAACCTTATTTTGCGGGATATAAAAACTTTGAAGTAGTTGATGACTTCGAGCGTCATAGGAATGGTTTTGTATGGAGTTTTGAAGGTACCAATCTCAAAGTACAAGACCTTTTCGGAACAGATAATTCAAGAAGAGAATTTATCTTAGTAACCGTGAAGGACCCAAATACCAACATCACATTTACTCGTCCATTCAATTTTGCAACCATTAGCGGTAATCTTTCGGGGATTGTCGAAGTAAGAGATAACAAACAGATAAAACCATCTCCTATATACAATTTGGCTGGTCAACGAATAGAGCAACCTCAGAAGGGAATCAATATTCAAAACGGAAAGAAATATATCAAGAAATAAAATATGAAAGAAAAAGCAATGAACGTTAAGCTGGTAGTTCGTCCCATCGTGGGTTGTCTTACCCATTCTCATTTTTGGGAAGGACCATGTCGAGCAGGCTATGCGAAAGACATGACACCCGAAGCAGAGGACTCCGCAGCTAATAAAGCTTTCGAAGCAGCTAAGGAAGAGTTGAAGAAAGCAACACCAGAAATAGAGATGTTGCCCGCTATCGATGCTCGTTATGATGAGAAATTTGTGGTAAGTCGTGAAGT
>JAEEGL010224016.1_pt1 | contig 19758 bp, 19 predicted proteins | sample 9134231 | NCBI WGS metagenome assembly JAEEGL01 (sample SAMN16246548, study PRJNA631951) | gut metagenome | biome: gut microbiome; feature: rumen; material: fiber-attached | host: Bos | place: Iran: Karaj | collected 2018-10 | reverse complement strand
GTAATACCTCTTGTAATGAGAGCAGCCTTGGTATTGTCACCATACCCCAGTCCGTCGGCCATCCCCGCTGCAAGAGCCACCACGTTTTTTAGTGCACCCCCGAGTTCGATCCCCAGCACGTCAGGACTGATATAAACCCTGAACACCTTGTTCATGAACATGTTCTGAACAAACTCAGCTGTTTCTTTCTGCTTGGCACCGACCACACATGTGGTAGGTATCTCTTCCCCGACCTCTTCCGCGTGTGACGGACCTGACATCACGGCAACTTTGGCCTGGGGTATTTCCTGTTCTATTATCTCCGAAAGGGTCATGAGCGAATCCTCCTCAATGCCCTTTGCAACGTTCACTATTATCTGGTCTTTTTCGACATGAGGGCTCATAAGCTGTGCCGTGCTTCTCGTGTAAACACTCGGTACGGCGAGTACGAGAAGATCTTTTTTGTGGCAGGCCATCTTGAGATCCGTCGTAAAAATCATATTTTCCGGAAGTTTTACTCCCGGCAGCTTATCCTTATGCTCATGATAGGTGTTGAGCATATCTATCTCTTCCTGCGAAATGGACCAAATTGTAACGTTATGTCCGTTTTCACTCAGAACAAGAGATAATGCGGTGCCCCAGCTTCCGGCACCGATCACACTGACATCAGCCATTGCAACAAAACCTCCCAAATGATTTATTTAACATTGATCTCCGGCACAGACTTGAGATATGTTTTTCGTTCGCATCCGGAAACAAGTCTTTTTATGTTTTCCTTGTGCCTTATCAGCATAAGGATGGTAAGCAGGACTATAACAACGATATATTCGGTATAGTGACTCGCACTTTTGTTTGCACTCCAGCCATAAAAATCCGTCTGTCTGAAAACAACCGAACAGATAACAAGAGCAACGTACAGCAAAATGGACCCGAGAGAAACATAATGCGTGATAAAGAATGTCGAAAAGAAAACAATTATGCCGACGAGCGTCATAACAGGATGAAGTCCGAACAGAATAAATCCGGCGGTAGCGGCGATACCCTTTCCACCTTTGAATCCCATATAAAAAGGGAAATTATGTCCGAGAATGACTCCGGCCGATGCATACAGTTCAAGGAGAGGAAGCATATAAGCGTGCGTGTTCGAATATATAATGCTTGTGATAAGGATTGCCAGTCCGCACTTCAGCGCATCTCCGAGAAGGACTATCGCCGCATATTTGGCGCCCATCGTCCTAAGGATGTTGGTGGTTCCGGCATTACCGCTTCCGTGTTCTCTTATATCAATGCCCTTGATCTTCCCGACAATGTATCCGGTCTGAAACAGTCCGCATAAATATCCGATACAAATGCAGATAATACGTTCAGTCAATTTTCTCCTCTTTCCCTGATAATGAACTTAAGCGGTGTTCCGGCGAATCCGAACGCCGCACGTATCTGGTTCTCAATATATCTTGTATACGAGAAGTGCATCAGTTCTTTATCATTAACGAATATAACAAACGTAGGAGGCTTGATCGCCACCTGCGTTATATAGAACAGCTTCAGTCTTTTTCCTTTATCGCTCGGAGGCTGCTGGAGTGCAACCGCCTCAGTCATGATCTCGTTAAGTACGCCGGTGGCAATACGCATCGAAGCGTTGGCACATACCGCATCGATAATATCAAAAAGTTTCGGTAGTCTCTGTCCCGTAACTGCGGAAATGTAAGTTATCTCTGCATAAGGAATGAACGAAAGGACATTTCTTATGTCTTTTTCATAATTTTTGACGGTCTTGTTATCCTTATCGATCGCATCCCATTTATTGACTGCGATCACGATTCCTTTTCCGGCATCATGCGCTATACCGGCGATCTTGGCATCCTGTTCCGAGACTCCCTCTTTGGCATCAACAACAAGAACGACAACATCAGAACGTTCGATCGCCGCTACCGTCCTGATCACCATGTAATGTTCAAGATCTTCTTTGACCTTGTTCTTACGGCGGAGTCCTGCGGTATCGATGAAGACATATTCTTTCTTATCATGCTTTAAGCGCGTATCAACCGCATCTCTTGTTGTTCCCGCTATGTCGGAGACAATGACTCTGTCATTTCCGAGAAGCCTGTTGATTATGGAAGACTTTCCGACATTAGGTTTGCCGACAATTGCTATCTTGGGGCACTCATCTTCTTCCTCGCCTTCTGACGGTGGGGGAAAATGCGCGGCGACAGCATCAAGCAGTTCTCCGATTCCGAGACGGTTGGCCGCGGAAACGGAAATCGGTTCCCCTATCCCCAGATTATAGAACTCATAAACGTCATTTCCGTATTTACGGAAATCGTCAACCTTATTAACACACAAAACAACAGGTTTGCGGCTCCTCCTCAGCATATCGCATACTTTGGAATCCGAGTCGACAAGTCCCTGTTTAACATCTACCATAAAAACGATGACATCGGCGGTATCGATCGCTATCTGTGCCTGTTCCCTCATCTGCGAAAGGATAACATCACTGCTGTCCGGTTCTATTCCGCCTGTATCTATAATTGTAAAATCGCGGTCGAGCCACGATCCTTCGGCATATATCCTGTCCCTTGTTATCCCCGGAGTATCTTTGACTATGGAAATACGCTGTCCCGCGAGCACATTGAACAGTGAAGATTTGCCTACGTTTGGACGCCCAACTATGGCAACGATCGGCTTACTCATAAAACTTCTCTTTCAGTATAAAATTGACCAAATCCAGTCCGTTTGATTTTACAATATGTGTATTTACTTGTAAAGTCCTATCAAGGTCCGAAACCTTTACATTATCAAGGAAAATCTGCTCATCTGCCTTCATCATGGAGCTCGGTATTAGAAGGTGCTGCCCGAGGTCTTTACCCTTTAGCTGACGAATGATGTCCTCACCTGTCAACAGCCCAGCAACAGTGATCTTTTCTCCGAAGAAATCGTTCCTTACGGCGAAGACGTTAAATGAAACTTCGGGAAACAGTGATACGATCTTTGCTGTTGCTTCTTCCACGTAAGATCTCGCAAGCGTTCCTGTAACAATGGAAAAGCGCATTTTATGATCAGCCGGATCAATATTCCCGTTATCGATATCAGCCTTCAGTCTGTCATACGCACTGTCGTACTCATCGGACATAAGACGAAGCATTCCGACGCCGTTTTCAAGCTGAGGAAAGTCATCGTATTCTTCTGCGGGGGGGATTTTTCTTTCAGCCAGTATATATATCTCATCAGACGCATGCGCAAAATGTATTCCGTAATCTTTAAGCGCCTTCTTCTGTACCTCTTCAATTATCCCCAGGGTTTTAATAGCTTCGTCTTTTCCGACAGGTTCGAGCGGATACAGACCGGCGCGGTATTTTGTCAGACCCACGGGTACAACCGATACGCTCTGCATGACCGGAGCATATCTGAGCAGATCGCCCAGCGATCTTTCGAGTTCTTTACCGTCATTTATGCCCTTACACATTACGATCTGGGCATTCATCGTTATGCCTGCTTCAAAGAGTCTGTCTATCTTTTTGAGTGCTTCTCCCGCAAAGCGGTTGTTCAGCATTTTGCATCTAAGATCGGGATCGGTCGTCTGAACCGAGATATTTATCGGACTCAGCCGATAGCGGATGATCCTGTCTATATCATGATCATCCATATTCGTAAGAGTAACGTAGTTTCCCTGCAAAAAAGACAGTCTCGAATCATCGTCCTTGAAATAAAGCGTATTTCTCATACCCTTTGGCATCTGGTCGATAAAGCAGAAAATGCATTTATTACGGCAACTTCTGTATTCATCCATAATGCCGGATCCGAAACCGATCCCAAGGTCCTCGTCCTCATCCTTTTCGATCTCAAGCTCCCATTCCTCACCGTCAGTCTTTCTGATGAGTATAGTCAGTTCTTCACTTTCGATCATGAACCTGTAATCAAATACATCTTCAACATAAGATCCGTCGATCGTAAGAAGGACATCTCCCGGTTCGATGCCCATCTCTTCGGCAATACTGCCGCTCTCTATGCTTTTGATCACATGTTCGTGCTTTTCCATATACAACATTATACTATAAATGAAACGCGGGGACAGTCCCCGCGTTTCATTCATAACAAATCAGCCTGTGCTTCCGAAGCCTCCGTTTCGCTCAACAGTCACATCGTCGTCTTCGGTTATCCCGTACTGCATGAATATTCCCTGCGCAAAACCTCCACCAGGAGCAACATCCACAGTCTTTCCTTCATTGGAATCATTCGTGATCTTGATGAAAATATGGCCTTCGTTATCCGAGTTGTAATAATCACTGTCAATAACTCCGACAGTGTTATTAAGCTGAAGCCGGAATTTGAAACCGAGTCCGCTTCTCGGGTAGATCATAAGTACCCAGTCCTGTTCCATCTTTGCCCTGATGCCCGTAGGTATCTTCACAGTCTGTCCGCTTTCAAGATGTATCGCAACAGGCGTGTAAAAATCATAGCCTGCACTTCCGGCCGTTGCGCGTCTAGGAAGTTTGATGGATTCATATACGGATCTGATCTCGTCATCGTTTCCGCCAAAATCATCGCTGTATGCAGCAAAAAACTGTTCGTAACTGACTTTCTCAAACTTCGCTATTCTGTTCATGTTTTTTTCTCCCGGATTCCGAATTCCTGTTCGATTTGCAAATCAAAGCATTTCCGGATGCATGCATCCTAAATGCCTTGCCTTGCAAATCCATATCACTAATAGTAATCTTCACAATACATAACCGGTACTTCGGGGGTGTCAGAAGCGAGAGTGGCTGCGACATCAATCACGCGCTGGTTCGCGCTTCCCTTCCACAGCAGCTTGACATCCCGCTCCTTTATATGAAATTCCCCGTCCACCAGTACGTCAATAATCTTTATCAGCGGATCTTCATACAGGTTTTCCCAAACATCACCCGTATACATCCATATCGATTTATTCGGGAATTTTTCTCTTATTTCCAGTGCCAGAGCCTTGATCTCGGGATAGTTTGAACAGTACATAGGATCACCTCCCGAGAACGTTATTCCGCTTATATATGGCTTGCGCAGCTCTGCGAATATCTCTTCCTTTGCTTCTGCGTCAAAAGGGATACCACCGTTCGCATCCCATGTTGACGGATTCTGACAACCTTCGCAGCAATGAGAACACCCCGCAACCCAGAGAACAACACGCAGCCCGTCACCGTTGAGCATGTCATCCTTCGTGATATTATGGTATCTCATTACATGCTTTTCCTTTCAGCTATCTCCGCCATCTTGGCGTCATTAAGACGTGTATCTCCGTGAACTCTCGAATAAGAAAGGTATCCGTTCATACGGTCTATCTTGGTAAGATTGCGGCTGCCGCACTTCGGGCAGACATCCATCTCAAGTTCCTGATGGCCGCAGTCATCGCAGTATGCCAATGACATGTTCACGCCTTCATAAAGGCCCATATCCATTGCTCTGTTGATCAGAGTCCTGATCGCTCCGAGATTGTAATCGATCGGATAACGTACATACTGAATCTTGCCTCCGTTCGAGAGTTCCCAGAACCTGTATTCACTGTCCTGCTTCTCTATAGGTGTTATATCCTCGGTCACATGGCAATGGAAACTGTTCGAAACATAATCGCGATCGGAAACATTCTCGATGATGCCGTATTTCTTTCTGAACTGTTTGACCTGAAGACCGCAGAGATTTTCCGCAGGGGTTCCGTATATTGCATAAAGGTTTCCGTCCTCTTCCTTGAACTCGTTGATCTTCGTATTGATGTACTCAAGAACTTCAAGTGCAAACTGTCCATCTTCATACAGCGATTTACCGTTATACAGTTCCTGGAGTTCGTTAAGCGCGGTAATACCGAACGATGCCGTTGCATATTTGAGGAGAGGCTTGATCTTGTCGGTTAATTTCAGATGTCCCTGATAAAATCCTCCCTCGCAGTACGCAAGCGGATTGGTCGACGCTCTCATTTCTCCGAGATATGCGTATGTCCTTATATGAAGCTGTCTGATCAGATTCAGATAGTAGTCGAGCACCGAATAGAACTCTTTTGATTCCTGACGGGACTTCGCCAGTATCATCGGAAGATTGAGTGAAACCGCACCGATGTTGAAACGTCCGACAAACACAGGCACATCATCGTCATCAGCCGGGTGCATCCCCCCCCTCTCATACCACGGCGACAGGAAAGCCCTGCAGCCCATGGGGGAGATTATCTTTCCGTAACGCTTATACATTGAAGCGATATATCCTTTTCCCGTAAGTGACAGCCAGTCGGGATACATTGTCTTACTCGAGCACCTTACCCCTGCCTCGAACACATCCTCGAGTTCCTTGCCGGGCCCGTGAAGGTTCTCATCATAGAGGAATACGATCTTCGGGAACAGAACGGGCTTCTTGCATTCTTTCTTACCCTGACCTTTACGGCGGACCTCAAGCATGGTGATGGTTGCCATCTTCTCGAACTTCTTCGTTCCTGTACCTGCCGTAACAGTTATGAAAGGATAGTCTCCGCGCGAAGAAGCTACAGTGTTGAACTTGTACTCCCAGCCCTGAAAACCCTGCTCGAAATCGCGTTCAACGTCTTTTTCGGCCTCCTCGGTCGCTCTTTCTTCATCTATTCCGAGTGCTTTGTATTTCTCGATATACTTCTTATAACTCTTCTGAGCATATGGCTCGAGTATCAGATCAACCGACGGAACGGTGAATCCTCCGTACTGCTGGCTGGCCGCCGAAAGAACGATATCACCAATAACATCGAAAGCAACATCCAGCGTCTTGGGCTCGTTATACCAGATATTACCCATCTCAAAACCGCCGCGAAGCACGTTCTCAACATCAAAAAGACAACAGTTCATCGTATCGCGTCTTGCGGACATATCATGAATATAGATGTATCCGTCACGGCATGCCTGGATCTCTTCGGTTGTCAGGAAAAACTTCTGATACAGTTCTTTATTGAACTGGTTAAAGATAAGACTTCTCTTTGTGGAAACAAGCGCTGAATCCGTATTTGCATTTTCTTTGTCTCCGACATACATGATAGACTGGCTCTTCATGTAAACGTCATCGAGCATTCTGACAAAATCCTGCTTGTAGTTACGGTAATCCCTGTAGCTCTTTGCAACGATGGGCTTGACTTCCTCAAGTGCCGATTCGACTATATTGTGCATTATCGGTATGGGGATCTCATCTGCATCGAGTTCATTAACACGGTCAACAACCTTCTGGCAGATAAAAGCCTTCTCTTCCTCCGAAAACTTTGTAAGTGCCCTGTATGCTGACTTACCGACGGCATCAACTACTTTCTGGACGTTAAAATCCTCATGAGTACCGTCTTTTTTGATCATCTTTACAGGCTTCGCGGGCTTGTAAAGCGACGCGTAATCAACGCTGTCAGTGTTCTTTTCTTCCTTCTTACTCTCTGCAGCAAGTACAGCCATAATATCCTCCCGAAAATGCAAAACCAACTACATCTTGTATAAACATTAATAATTTACCACTAGATAATGTTGACTGTCAATGTGAAATTTGATAAACTATGAGGCGGTTATCGATAGTGATATTTAAAGGATATTCAGTAAGAGAGGTATTGAAAATGGCGCTTGCCGGGGCATTTGAAGCTAAGCTTAAGAACGGAAAAACATATTACAGGAGTTCTGTTACATATAAGAACAAACATATAAGTCTCGGAAGCTATGATACCGAAGAGAAGGCTCATGCAGCCTATAGAGTTGCCAAAGAGCTTATCTCAAACAAGGATATCATAATAGATGCATATCGTATGGATACGCCCCTCGATTTTGACAAGTTCGTAACGATAATCAATTTCAGGGACAATAATGTATATATCAAAAACCCCATTTACCTTGAGAAGACTTATTTTTCTTACTATCTCACTCCATCGATCATTTTCAAATTTGATATCGATGATCTGTTCTACTTCGCTTCCCATAAGATAAGCAGAAGAAACGGACATCTCTGGGTTGCCGATTACGGAATGCAGGTGAATCTGTACAGCAGATACGGTATCAAGCCCCATGCGGTTCTGAACAGGGATTACAGGTTCATCAACGGCGACCGTTATGATTTCAGATATGACAATATTGAGATAATCAACCGGTACACCGGTGTTTATGCGGTAAAACGAAGTGTATATACCAAATACAGCGCCAGGATACTTGTAAACGGCCTTTACACCATAGGAACCTATGATACGGAAGTTGAAGCTGCGATCGCCTATAACAAAGCTGCCGATATAATAAAAAAAGCGCGTCCGAAAAAGCAGTTCAGACAAAATTACATCGAGTCTCTTTCCGCAAAGGAATACGCACTCATGTATCTGAAGGTTCCGATATCGGACAGGATATTCAAAGACTTTACGTAAGATAAGATTTCAATAAAAAAGGCGATCATGCTTAGCATGAACCGCCTTTTTTATTTGGAATCAAGAAACGAAGCAATTCGTATCTTACTTATAAAAACTATGGTTTCCGTGCCTGAAGAGGAACTTTTTATCTCCCCAGACCCTTGCAGCGCTCTTCTGGAAATAAATCGCGCCCTGTGATATATCTTCTCCGAGAAGTGCTTCAATGACCGCCTTCTTTGTGACCGAATCGACCTCACATGTCTTATAGGCTCCGTTTCCGATAGGATCGAACTGACCCTCAGCCATGCAGACGCTCATGATGTCATTGCCCCAGATGCCTGTATCAACACGATTAAGAACAACGTTTGCAACAAGAAGCCTTCCGTCCATATCCTCGGTACCGGCTTCGCACTGAACAAGACGTTCGAGAACATCAACAGTCTCGGGCGAATAGAATATGGAAAGATCAACGGAAGGAACAAACTCAGGAACAACAGGTGTCAATGCCGCAGGAATGACTGCAGCAGCATCTTTTGATGTCTCATTTTCATCCGTTGCATCATAATACTCATCGAAATCAGAAGGCATAGCCTCTGCGATCTTATCCACTTCATCATCTTCCATCGTTTCTATGGAGGAGAGACTTCCGAGAACGGAACTGTATTCAATTACCGTAAGTGTTGCCGGTTCGCTGTCATCGTCTGCAACAAACTGTCTCTGTGACGGCTCAACAAAGAAACTGACGCATAACAGAACTGCACCCGCAAGTACGCTGATGCACCACAGATGAGTGTCTACACCGACAACTCTCAATATGGATAATATGCGTTTGATCATGTTGGACATATAATACCTCTTCCAATATGCCTATAATGCAACATGTATTCTAACATATGAACAGTTAACTTGTTACAATATTATTTCTTTTCTGCGTTTTTTACAATGTAACGGCTGTATTTAATATGGTTTTTTGTGCATATCGCACATTATTTCTGCTCGTAGTTGATAAAACACATGTCCAGATCAATATCGCCCGTTATTCCATCTATACTTCCCTTTTTGTTATACTGCCACATGCTGAATTTATACGGATAGTCCGTCGGGATACTCTCATCGGACAGCCAGACATCGTAATCCTTGAGTTCTTCAAGGTCCAACCCGGCAACCAGCATCTCCTTCGAAGCATATATTAACGGTTTATGTCCATAACCTTTAACGGTATCACAAAATGCTTTAACAACAGCTGTTCTTTCTTTGGAAGTAAGCTTGTCTGTTCTCGCTTCGTCCCCTTCGACCTTTTCAATATCGATCGCTATCGGATATCTTACATTGAATCCCGAGACTGCACCAACAATATAGTTGGCTTCTTCAACCGCTTCCGTTTCATTTACGGCCTGGGAATAGAAATAAGCACCAATCTGTATTCCTGCCATCTGTGCGTTCTGAGCATATTCGACGAATTTTTCATCAAGTGTGATCTTACCGGTACCGTATCCGCGGCTTCCGAGCCTGAGCATTACAAATCCGACACCGCTTTCCTTAAGTTTATTGAAATCAACTGTTCCGTTGTATTTTGACAGATCCACACCTTTGATGGATTCACGTTTGCTGTTCTTATAAGAAAGAATTCCGTTTTCATTTATCAGATCATTCTCAAAATCATAGTCGTTTTGGGGAACATCCTTTAAAATCTCGTAATATGTTTTCTTCCCCTTTTCGTCCGTAATGCAGACATACTCATCCTTGCTGTATTTTTCCTCATCAGAATCCTTGTTGAGCGATCCCTCTCTTTCGGTATTATCATCCCCGGCTGTTTTATCGGTTGACGATGCATCCTTTGATGTATCGGATCCTTCATCATTATTCCCTTCCGGATCTTTATACGGAGTAAGCTCACCTTCCTCTTCTTCAGGAGCTGCTGCCGGCTTTTTCTTTTTCGAATCCTTCCAGAATTCAAGTTCATCGCTTGTCATATTATGGCTTCCGGCAAGGAACTCGTCCTCCTCGCTCGTTTCGGCAACGTCCTGTTTGGGCTTTGTCGATGACTTGCCCTGATCGGAATTAACATACAGGATTACAAGAAACAGAAGTATCACGAGTGATGCAGCCGCAACACACATTGCGACAGTTTTCTGATAGGACCTGTTATCATCGGGATCTGTATTGTAAAAGTTTGATGCCATATCATCTTCCCTCTTGGAGGCACTGCTTTGACCTTGTGCCTTACTTATGATAGAAATATATGTATGAAAAAAACAAATTGCGTATCGATATTAACCTTAATAACGTTTATGGCTGCGTTTTGCTGTGGATGCTCCTCAATCGGCGCACATAACAGTGTAACGAAAACCGGCCTGTTCTATGATACGGTAGTTACGGTTGAAATATTCGGAAGCAACTCCTCATCACTTGAGCCTGTTGCAGACAAATGTATCTCATTGTGCGATCATTATCAAAAACTGTTCGACCCCGGTATCGAAACAAGTGATATTTCAAGGATCAATGATTCCGCATCCTCAACAGTAACCGTTGATCATGACACAGCTGTGATGATATCAGATGCTTTGAGATACTCAGATCTTTCCGAAGGCAGATTTGACATAACCATCGCTCCGGTATCATCGTTGTATGACTGGCATGAAGATTCATATCATATTCCATCCGATGATGAACTTTCGAAAGCATGTGAACTTGTCGGCTACAAAAAAGTAACAGTTGATACGACAAACGATACCGTTAAACTGGAATCACCGGGAATGTCCATTGATACAGGTGCTGCCGCAAAGGGCTTTATAGCCGACAGACTCGCTGAATACCTTAAGGACTGCTCAATAACTGGTGCTATTGTAAACATGGGTGGCGATATGTACCTGATCGGTCACAAAAATGATAACACCCTTTATAATATCGGCATCAACGATCCTGACAATGACGGCTGCCTTATGTCGTTGTATCTTTCCGACTGTGCCGTGGCAACGAGCGGAACTTACGAGCGATGCTTTTCAAAGGACGGTATCTTCTATCATCATATTCTCGATCCTTCGACAGGAAAAAGCGCCGATACAGACATAAAAAGCGTTACTGTCATAAGTAAAAGCAGTCTGGACTGCGACTGCCTTTGTACTGTTTCGATACTTCTAGGTTCCAAGCAGGCAAATGATCTTATAGAAAGCCTGCCGGACACCGAAGCCATAATGCTCCTTAATGACGGTAAGATCGTCAAAACCACGGGAGCAGACACTTATATCAGACAGTGATTATCTTTTTCGGACACTTCTCGGCACACATCCCGCATCTTGTACACTTATCATAGTCAATATGTGCAACATTATCAGTGACGGTTATGGCATCAAACTGACATGTCTTGACACACAGACCGCATCCGACACATCCGGCCTTGCAGGCTTTCATCGTAACAGGACCTTTATCTTTTGATGAGCACTGTACTCTTACATTCGCATCATACGGCACAAGTTCGATGAGCCCCATCGGACAGGCCCTGACACATTTCCCACAGGCTCCGCACTTTTCCGGATCAACATATGCAACTCCGTCAAGTATATGTATTGCATCATTATCACAGACTCTCTGACACGATCCGAAGCCGAGACAACCGTAATTACACTCCTTGCTTCCGCGTCCGGGAGCCATCACGGCACTCTTACAGTCCTTCGGACCGGTGTAATCATAACTTTCGGCCGCTACGGCACAGGTTCCGGCGCATTTAACGAATGCGACACGTTTAACAAAGTTTCCGGCCTCAACACCCATGATCTTTGCAATATTGTCGGCAACACTCTTTCCTCCGACCGGACAGCCCGAAACTTCCGCCTTGCCTGATACGATAGCAGCTGCCAGTCCCGAGCAGCCGGGATAACCGCAACCTCCGCAATTGTTTCCGGGAAGGGCTGCAAGCACAGCTTCTTCTTTTTCATTCACGGGCACCGCAAACTTTTTCCCGAAAAAGCTAAGAAAAACACTGATCAGAAGTCCGCAACCTGCGACGACCGAAACCGATATAATAATACCCTGAAGATCCATCATTTTACTCCTATTTCAGTCCGGAAAAACCGAAAAATGCTATAGCCATCAGGCATGCTGTAAGAAGCACCGTCGGCATTCCCCTGAAAGACTTCGGAATGTTGTTGTATTCCATCTTCTCGCGAAGTCCCGCAAGGATAACGATCGCAACAAAAAATCCCACGGCCGTCGCAAATCCGTTAACGACTCCGGCAAGTATGGAATAATCCTTCTGAACATTAGTCAGTGCAACGCCGAGAACCGCACAGTTTGTAGTTATCAGCGGAAGATATACCCCAAGAGCATTGTACAGACCTTTCATCGTCTTCTTCAAAAACATCTCAACAAACTGAACAAGTGCCGCGATCACAAGTATGAAAACAATTGTCTGAAGATACGTTATATCAAACGGCACAAGAAGGAACTTGTATATTACTCCCGTAACAGCCGACGCAAGCGTAATGACAAATATAACAGCTCCACCCATTCCCGCGGCCGTGTTTATCTTCTTCGAAACACCGAGGAACGGACATATTCCGAGAAACTGCGACAATACTACATTATTGATGAATGCCGAACCTATGGCGATCATGATCAGTTCCGATATCATTTGGCCACCTCCTCATTCATCTTTCCGCCGCACATCGTATTGGGGCAGTTTCTGCACAATTTGTCACAGTCACCCGTGATACCGGTATCACGACCGGCAGCTGATTTAATCTTGTTCATAAGAGCAACAAGAAATGCCAGTACGAGGAATGCTCCGGGCGCGAGAATAAAGATCGTGAGCGGTTCATAGCTTTCCGGCAATACTGCGATATCAAACACCGAACCGTTTCCTATCAGCTCTCTTACAAGTCCGATACATGTAAGTCCAAGCGTGAACCCCAGCCCCATTCCAAGACCGTCAAAAGCTGAATATATAACGGCATTCTTTGATGCATAACTCTCCGCTCGTCCCAGGATTATACAGTTAACAACGATAAGCGGTATATACAGTCCGAGCGCATCATATAAAGACGGCAGATACGCTTTGATCAGAAGTTCCGTTATCGTAACAAAACTTGCAATGACTACAATAAATGCAGGGATCCTGACTCCGTCCGGGATCACTTTTCGAAGCATTGATATTATGATATTGGACATTATCAGAACCGCTGTTGTCGCCAGTCCCATTCCTATACCGTTTATCGCACTCGTTGTAACGGCAAGTGTCGGACACATTCCGAGCATCAGAACAAATGTGGGGTTTTCTTTGATGAGCCCGTTAAACAGACGTTCAAAACACTTTTTCATCAAACATCACCTCCCAATGATCTGAAGCAGGCAAGTGCTGCATTTACCGCATTTGTAACGGCTTTTGTAGTGATCGTCGCACCGCTTATTGCGTCGATTTCAAAATCAGATGTCGCTTTGCTCTTCGTATAAGAAAACTGCGTTACCGCCTTATCCCTGAACCGGTCCTTAAACCTGCTTTCCTTTGCCTTCATTCCCAGTCCGGCTGTCTCTGATATCTTTAATATCTCCATGCCCGTAACCTTGCCTGAGCTGTCAACGCCGAGTGATATCGTGATATCTCCGCCGTATCCCTCATGGCTGGTAGCATTTACGACATATCCGAGCTCGTTTTGAGATGCGTCAAGCGCCCTGACTGCCGAATCAATATCCACTCCGCTGATTCCGGCGCCTTCCACGGCCAAAGTGCCTGTTTCCGATACACCGGCTATATCCTCAAAATCGGATGCCTGCGGGAAAACCGCCTTGTATGCATCAAGTTTTGTCTTTTCTTCCATCTGCGCTATAGGCTCTTTCGTGATCTCATAAACATATCCGAGGCCAAACCCGGCAACAAGGGTGATCAGTGTAAGGCAGATCACATTCTTTAATGATGAACCCATCAGACCTCACCCCCTTTTCCGAAACATTTGGGGAATGTTATCTTCTCAATGAGCGGTACGAGAAGGTTGGAAATAATGATCGCATAGCTGACGCCCTCGGCCGATGATGAGAACACCCGGAACATTCCGGTCAGCAGGCCGCAGCATATACCGAATAACACTCTTCCCTTCTTTGTTATCGGACTTGTCACGTAATCGGTAGCCATGAAGAACGCTCCGAGCATCAGTCCGCCACCGCATAACTGCGCAGCAAGATATGTCATGTTCCAGCCGTTTCCGGCAAACAGTCCCATGAACAGTACAAACGAAACAAGATACGCGCATGGAATGCGAAAATCGATCACGTTCGTAACTATCAAAAATACAGCACCTGCAAGGAGCATTACAACGCTGATCTCTCCGATGGTTCCCGGTACACGTCCGATGAACATATCCATAAGATTGACGGGGCTGCCGTTCTTTAGATTGGCAAGCGGTGTCGCAGTCGTAACGCCGTCATAGGAAAATGCCGTCATCCTGGCAGTGAAACATATCAAAAGAAAACATCTGGCGCCAAGTGCCGGATTCATGAAGTTCTGCCCGAGACCGCCAAACAGCATCTTAACAACGATTATCGCAAATACTCCGCCTATGATGGCCATCCACCATGCTGCATCCGGCGGAAGGTTCAGCGCGAGTAACAATCCGGTAACAACAGCCGACAGATCACCGACGGTAACCGGCAGGCGCATGATCTTATCGTAAATGAACTCGCTCAGAACGCAGGCTGCAATGCTGATGGCAACAAGCAGCGCGCTGTTGAACCCGAAACGGTATATTCCCCAGCCTGTAGCAGGAAGCAGGCTGATTATCACAAAGAACATTATCTTTGATGTTGATGTTTTGCTTCTTATGTGCGGAGAAGCTGATACATTGACTCTGTCGCTCATATCGCCCTCCTACTTTTTCTTCCTGTTTGCCAGTACTGTCTGACGCATCATCTTTATCTCCTGAGTGAGATGTCTCTTGGCGGGGCAGACATAACTGCAACAACCGCATTCAACACATTCCATTCCGTTCATCGCAACGAACTTCTCCTCATCATAATGTTCCGCGATATCCGCCAGTCTTGACGGAAGCAGTCTGGATGGACAGCCGTCAGAACATCTTCCGCAGTTAATGCATGCTCCTGCCTCATATTCTGATACGGCATCATCCGTAAATGCAACAATAGCCGAAGATGATTTGGTGACCGGAACATGTGTGTCAAAAAGAGCGAAGCCCATCATCGGTCCACCTGAGATGACTTTTCCCGGATGGGATTTGAAACCGCCGGCGGCATCTATAAGATCGCTATAGCTCGTTCCTGTATAAACTCTGTAATTCTGGGGATATTTGATCGCGGGTCCGGTAACCGTAACAATCCTCTCCATAAGGGGAAGACCTTCTATGACCGCATGATATATCGCCACTATGGTATCAACATTGTTGACTATGCATCCGGCATCCGCGGGCAGCATCGTGGAATTAATAGCCCTTCCGGTCGTTGCATAGATAAGCTGTCTCTCGGAACCCTGCGGATATTTGGTTTTCAAAACTTTAACACTTATGCGTGGTTCATCGATGCACAGATCCTTCAGTATCCTAATGCAATCAGGCTTGTTATCCTCAACCGCCAGAATGCCCTTTGCATGTTCGAACAGGCAAAGGATTATCTTGAGGCCCGCAACCAACTTCTCAGGTTCTTCTATCATCCTTCTGTAATCGGAAGTCAGATACGGTTCACATTCGGCACAGTTTGCGATAACATAATGGATCTTCTGCGGATCCTTTGGCGAAAGCTTAACATGCGTGGGAAATCCCGCTCCACCCATTCCTACTATACCTGCCGCCTGAATGATCTGAATGACCTCTTCCTTGGTCATCTGGGCTATCGGTCTTACAGGTATCCTGGGCGCTTCTTCATAAGTATCATCATTGATAATGACGATCGAAGGTGTCAACACACCCTGAACATTACGGCGGTTTTCGATCGCCTTAACGGTACCTGAAACAGATGAATAGATGTTTGCCGAAACAAAACCGTTTGCGGCAGCGATCAGCTGACCCCTGAGAACTCTCTGGCCAACTTCGACAACAGGTGATGCCGGGGCACCTATATGTTGTGATAACGGGTAAACCAGTTCGGGATCGGACGGAAGAAGGTCTACTATCTTCTTGTCTTTCGTAAGATCTTTACCGTCATATGTATGGATCCCACCCTTGAATGTAAGAGATGACATGATAAATTCTCCCTTTTTTCAGACTTTAATCATTATAACATAAAAGCGGCTTCGGTTCACAAAAAACTATACTTGTTTCCCGTCATGTTCTATACTGTTTGTATTGCTTATAAAGGATCATTATCATGCAGATATTTGAAAAAACTTACCCCGGTTACAAACCGCTCTATCCGTTCGATTCTTTTTGCGAAACCGAAAAGGCATTGTTCATCGATATAGAAACCACAGGTCTTAAGAAAGAGACTACGTCTCTATATCTTATAGGGTGCGGATATTACACATCAGACGGCTTTATAACAAAGCTCCTGTTTGCAGACAGTCCCAAAGAAGAAAAAGAACTGATAGTAAGCTTTATGGGTATTATCAGTGATTTTACCCACCTCTTCCATTTTAACGGGACAGGATTTGATATACCGTATCTTCAGTACAAAGCCTCACTGTACGAACTCGGTGACCTTTTTGATGACATGACACAGGTAGACATATACAAGCTGTGTAAACCACTCAGGTATCTGCTGTTTCCCGATACGATGAAACAGAAGGCGATCGAGAATTTTCTTTGCATAAACAGGGATGACAAGTATAACGGCGGAGAACTCATCGACGTATACAATGATTATGTGAGACATCAAAGCGATGATGATCTGAATCTTCTTATAACACACAACCTTGAAGATGTTCTCGGTATGCACCTTATCATGCCGATACTGTATTATCTTGATTTCAAGGATGCCCCTCTTGAATATGAAGGATATAAGACAAACACATACAGGGATTTTAACGGTGATGAACACGAGGAGATCATACTCTCATATAAGACGACTCTCTCATTTCCGAAGTCATTTACGGCCAAGACCGGGAGCATGTACGTCAAAGCATCTTCCGATGACAAAAAGATCGCGATACGACTTCCGGTCCACAGCGGAGAAATGAAGGTATTCTTTGACAATTACAGGGATTATTTTTATATTCCGGACGAGGATACCGCAATACTTAAATCTCTGGGATCATGTCTTCCGAAGGGAACATACGTAAAGGCGACAAAAGAAACATGTTACCGAAAAGTATCGGGGAAATTCGTAAAACAGCCTTCGGACATATTCGGTCCGGTTGTCAAAACCGCATATAAGGACAAAAAGAAATACTTCCGCTTCCCGGACTGCTTCAAAAAAGAAGCGGCCGATGAATTCGGCCGCGAACTTATCAATGTATTCTTTACCATGAAAAGACGTTGATCACTTCTTTAACAGATCATCCTTCTTCTCGTAATAGAAGGAGCTCCTTCTCTCAAAACCGTATTTGCGGTGGTTCATGATCTGCTCGGTACTTCCTATGAAGAAAATACCTCCGTCTACGATGCTCTGTCCGAACTTCATGAAGATCTCATCCTTCGCTTCCTCGGTAAAGTAGATAAGAACATTCCTGCACACAACGAAGTTGCATCCCGTGGGATAAGGATCTTTCAAAAGATTGTGTTCCTTGAACTCTACTCTTGATTTGATCTCGTTGCTGATCTGATATGATCCGCCAACCTTTGTAAAATACTTCTCCCGAAGATCCTTCGGAACACCGGCAAGACTCTTCTCGACATACAGTCCGGTCTTTGCCGAAGCTATAACCTGCTTGTCAAGATCGGTCGCAAGTATCTTTATCTGATTGAGAGGGATATGTCTCGACAGTGCCATAACAAGAGAATACGGCTCATCACCTGTCGAGCACGCGGCACTCCATATCTTGAGATTGGTTCCGAACTTCTCGATCATTTCCGGTATGAATACCTTGTCCATCCTGTCCCACTGATCCGTATTACGATAAAACTCCGATACATTGATCGTGAGATAGTTAATGAACTCCTCGAAAAGTGATCTGTCCGTTTTCAGTGATGAAACAAATTCATCATAGCCGGAAATCTTATGCTTCTCAATGAGAGTATTGATCCGGCGCTTCATCTGATTCTCTTTGTACGCGCTAAGATCGATCCCCGTCATGGCGAGGATCGACCCTTTAAATTTCTCGTAATCCATCTGCAAGTTTTAATTACTCCTCAGTATTAGCTGCCTCAGCCTCAGGAGCAGTTTCATTTTCATCGGCTTTATTATCTTCCGATTCAGCCGCTGCTTCTTCAATATTTACAGACGAAACTTCCTCTTCGCTCTCATCGGGAAGAAGGGCCTTCATTGAAAGGCTGATCTTCTTGTTTTCAAGATCAAAGTCAACGATCTTTGCCGTAACTTCCTGACCTACCGAAAGGATGTTGGAAGGCTTGTCAACATGATCCCTTGATATCTGGGAAACATGAAGAAGTGCATCTATTCCTTCCTCGAGTTCTATGAAAGCACCGAAATCAGTCATTCTTGCAACCTTACCGGTTACTTCCTTACCGATGGCAAACTTCTCGCTTGCGTCAACCCAAGGATTCTCATCTTCAAACTTACGTGAAAGTGCGATCTTAGTTCCGTTGATCTCCTTAACGAATACGCGTACTTCCTGACCGGGCTTGTATACCTTTCTGGGATTCTCAACACGTCCCCAGCTCATTTCCGAGATGTGAAGAAGTCCGTCCGCTCCGCCAAGATCGATGAATACACCGAAATCCGTAACATTCTTTACAACACCGTTGATCACATCGCCGACCTTGAGATGCTCGAACAGTTCCTTCTGAAGCTTTTCTCTCTCGGCCATAAGAAGCTGCTTACGGTCACCGATGATGCGGCGCTTTCTCGGATTGAACTCGGTGATAACGAATTCAATCTCCTGTCCGAGATACTTGGAAAGATCCTTTTCGTATCCGTCGGAAACAAGGCTTGCGGGAATGAATACTCTTGATTCTTCAACAAGAACGCTTAAGCCTCCGTCAAGAACCTGTGCAACCTCAGCCTTTAATACCTCTTTGTTCTCAAATGCCTCTTCGATCCTCTTGTTACCCTTGTCAAAGGCAAGACGCTTGTAGGAAAGGAGAACCTGCCCGTCACCGTCATTTACCTTGATGACCTTTGTGTCCATCTTATCGCCAACATTCACAACGGTCGTAAGATCGATATTGGGCGTATTGGAGTACTCATTACGAGTAACTATACCATCAGCTTTATAACCTATGTTGAGAATGATCTCTTCAGGCTTAACCGCAATAACAGTTCCTTCAACTACCTCTCCATTGTGTATTGTTTTGCAAGATTCTTCTAACATCTGTTCAAAAGTTAATTCTGACATAATTTTGAACCTCCTCAATAATATTTTTCGGGGTGGAAGCCCCTGCAGT
>JAEEGL017045819.1_pt1 | contig 19759 bp, 19 predicted proteins | sample 9134231 | NCBI WGS metagenome assembly JAEEGL01 (sample SAMN16246548, study PRJNA631951) | gut metagenome | biome: gut microbiome; feature: rumen; material: fiber-attached | host: Bos | place: Iran: Karaj | collected 2018-10 | reverse complement strand
TTCACCTTTGTCATTTCACCAATATTCGGACATTTCGGTATCTTGATCTATGGCTACAGCATGGAATGTACGGTGCCGTTGCTCATCGTGGTGGCGTGGTGCGTGAACCGATTCTATACTAAACCTATTTACTCTCTCCTTAACAGGCATCGCAAAGGCTCAGCAAAAGAGCAAAAAGAGGTAAAGGCGCAATAACAGCAGCAAAATTGCGTTATTAATGTTAAGATGAGTATTCTCAAGTCACGACATATTACGATTATATTGTTTTTGGCAGCCTCGTTTGTGGCCCTAGCTCAAGATAACGACAAAATCTTGAATCGCCAGTATGCCGACATGAAGCGCGTGCATTATGGCTTCTCGGTCGGTGCTAATTTTCAGGACTTGCTTATTACTAACAACGGTTACATCAGCGAGGATGGGCAATCGTGGTTTGCCGATGTACCCAACCATTCACCAGGTTTTTGTGTTAACGTGATGGCCGACCTGCGCCTTGGCGAGCATTTTAACCTGCGGTTGTCACCCGGTATGTACTTTGGCAACAAGGTGGTGAAATATTTCAATGCGCTGGCTCCCGAAGATGCTGTTGATCCCTTCATCCGAAAGCAGAGCCAGAACGTCAAGGCGACCTATATCGTGGTGCCGCTGGACCTGAAAATCTCGTCAAAGCGTTACCACAACATCCGTCCATATTTCACCGGTGGCGTGATGGGGCTCTATGACTTGAGCAAGGAACGCCCTGAGCAGCTGCGCCTTAAGGACTTCGACGTGATGCTCACTGTGGGTATGGGCTGTGACTTTTATCTGCCGTTCTTCAAGTTGTGCCCCGAGGTGAAATTCTGCTTCGGTCTCAAGAACCTGCTTGAGAAAAACCGTCCCGACTTGCAGGACAATCCGGCAATGGAGATGTTCACAAAGAGTGTGAGCAAGGTGAAGAACAATATGGTTGTTGTGACATTCTATTTTGAATAAGGAAGAGATGCTGAGAAAGAAAATGAAAACATTGCTATCGACGTTGGTGCTGTTGCTTGGAGCAACGGCTTTCCAGGCATCGGCGCAGATTGACGCACAGTTCACCCAGTATTGGGCTGTGCCGTCATATTACAATCCAAGCTCGATTGGCAATGTTGATTTCATTCATATTACAGGTGGCAGTAAGCTGCAATGGATAGGAGTGAAGCATGCCCCGATGAACTTCCTGGCGATGGCCGACATGCCTTTCAAGTTCCTCAACCGACGTTGGGGAACAGGACTGCTGCTTCAACAGGAGAATGTGGGTCTTTTCAGTACCCAGACCATCTCGGCACAACTTGCCTGGAAGAAAAAAATGCTGGGCGGCATGCTGAGTGTGGGTGTTCAGGTGGGACTGCTCAACCAGACCTTCAAGGGCGACAGTATCATAATGCCCGAGAACGATGATTATCACACCAGCGCCGACGATGCAATCCCCAAGGGTGTGGTCAACGGTAAGGCCCTTGATGTGGCTGCAGGTGTGATGTTTGTACACAAGTGGTTCTGGGTAGGTATTTCGGGTACTCATATTACCGCGCCTACCATCACTTTAAAGGCTGGTGAGAACGAGGAGGATCTATATGAGTTTAATACCGGCAGATACTTTTATTTGATGGCCGGTAGCAATATTCCAATAAAATACACGTTATTTGAAATACAGCCCTCGGTGATGATTAAGACTGACCTGAAGTTCTGGCAATATGAGGCCACGGCTCGGTTCCGTTACAACAAATTCATCTCGGCTGGTGTAGCTTATAGGCACAAAGATGCCGTGAGCGCCATGATTGGAGCAGAGTTCAAGAATTTCTTTGTAGGCTATGCTTACGATTTTCCTATCTCGGCAATGAACAAGGCCACTCATGGCAGCCACGAGCTGTTTTTGAACTATAACGTTAAACTTGACATGGGCGAACGCAACCGCAACAAGCACAAGAGCATTCGCATCATGTAACGGTTTTATATTGATTTGGTAAACACACACATTTATAAAATAGATAACACATTCTTTTTACGATAATGAAAAAGTTATTGATTTTTATCTTAACGGTAACGGCGCTGGCTTCCTGCAGCGGCATTCGCAAGTCTATAAACAGTGGAGGTGGTGAAGTGACTGGCGTGGGAGCCGTCACTTACTCCGAGCCCACTCCTTATGGAATGGTTCTTGTCGACTGTGGATCGATGAAGGAAGGACCGTCGCAGCGTGATTCTCTGTGGGGTATCGACTCCACGGCACGCGGTGTGAGCGTTGACGCATTCTGGATGGATGAGAACGAGGTTACCAACAGCAAGTACAAGCAGTTTGTATATTGGGTTCGTGACTCTATCATCCGCGAGCGTCTCGCCGACCCTGCCTACGGAGGTAACGAAGAGTTTAAAATCGAAGAGGACAAGGATGGCAATCCCATCACTCCGCGCCTTAACTGGAACCGTAACATCCCTTGGAAAAACCCCAGCGAGGATGAGGAACGCGCTATTGAGAGTGTATATCGCATGAATCCGATTACTGGCAAGAAGGAACTTGATCCACGCCAGATGAATTATCGCTATGAGATTTACAACCTCACTGAGGCCGCAAAACGTCGCAACCGTTTCGATCCTACCACTCGCGACTACAACACTGACCATGCCGTGCCAACCACCAACCCCATGATCAGCAAGGATACTGCTTTTGTCGATGATGACGGACGCATCATCCGCCAGACCATTACACGGCCGTTGCAGAGCGAATTTGACTTTGTCAACACATATATTGTAAATATATTCCCCGATACCACTTGCTGGATTAATGACTTTGAAAACAGTTACAACGAGCCATATGTGCGCTTGTATTTTGCCAACGGCAACTACAACAGCCATCCCGTGGTAGGTGTGAGCTGGGAGCAAGCCAATGCCTTCTGCCACTGGCGCACTGAGTTCCTGAAGAAGTCGCTGGGCAAGGAAGGTGTCTACATTGAACCTTTCCGTCTGCCTACCGAGGCCGAATGGGAGTTTGCTGCCCGTGCCGGAAAGAACGAAAACATCTACCCGTGGGACGGAAACCTGCCGCTCACCGAAGATGAAGGGTGTTTCTATGCCAACTTCAAGCCTAACGAGGGTAACTACGTGCGAGACGGAAGCATCATTACCTCACCGGTTGGCACTTATGAGCCAAACGACAACGGCCTCTTCGACATGGCAGGTAACGTGAGTGAATGGACATCGACAAGCTACACCGAGAGCATTGACCGCATGACCAATGACCTTAACCCTGAATATCGCTACTATGTGGCGAAAGAAGACCCCTACAAGATGTCGCGCAAGATAGTGCGTGGCGGTTCGTGGAAAGATGTGGCTCACAATATCCGAAGCGATATCCGCATGTGGGAGTATCAGAATGAGCAACGCTCTTATATTGGCTTCCGCTGCGTTCGCTCGAAGGTGGGCTTCACCAAGTCGAAACGCAAAAACAACTGCTGCGACTAATCTGATCAACGGGATTAATTAAGAAGAATCAACACCAAATATATAGCAACAAAACATGGCTACTGCTAAAACAACAACAAAAGTTCAGCGCAAGAGAAAAAGGCAGATGATTACTCAGCGCTTTTTCAACTTTGCCTACAGTATAGGTGCTGCAATCGTTATCTGGGGTGCACTCTTCAAGATTCTGCACTTGCCCATGGGTAACCTGCTGCTGACCATAGGTATGGGTACCGAGGTGCTCATGTTTATCATCACTGCATTTGAGCGTCCTGAGAAAGAGTATCACTGGGAAGATGTGTTCCCTGTGCTCGATTCAGGAAACCCCGAGGACCGTCCTGGATTTGTAGGCGGTGTGGGTGGAAACGTGACTATCAATGGCGATATCACCGGAGCTACAGGCGAAGGCGGTGAGATAGAAGTGTCTTCTACTCCTCCTCAGATTCCCGGTGGGGCAATTCACATTGAGGGAATGCCTGCCGGTGACGGTAGTACAGTAGTGGCGAGCCCCGAAGTGGCTGCCGCTATAGCATCGATGAGCTCGCAGGAGGTGAAAGCTGTCATGGGCTTGCCACAAGGACTTCAACTAACCGAGGAAGAGACACAATCATTGAGCGACAGTATTGCTAAGATGAACAGCGCAAGCGACCAGCTTTCACGCATGGCAGAACTTACTGATGCCACCCAGCAGTATCTGAGCCAGATGAGCACTATCAGCGAGCAAATGCAGCGTCTGAGCGAGACCACTACAGCACTTAACAATGTTCAGCAGACTCTGCTTTCGAGCTATGAGGCCATTACTAGCAACAGCGAAAACATCACTCAAAACACCAACGGATATGTTGAGCAGATGGAGGCCCTGAACCGCAATGTGGGTGGTCTGAATACCATCTACGAGATTCAGCTCAAGAGCATTTCGTCGCAGCTCGACAGCATCGACCGTGTGAATCGCGGCCTGAAGGACATTCGTGACATGTACGAGAAATCAGCTGCCGAGAGTGCTCACTACTGCGATGAGACCGAGAAGATGGCACGATACATGAAGCAGCTCAATAGCGTCTATGAGAAGATGATCAAGGCCATGACAGTGAACATGTACCGCCCCATGCCAGGAATGATGCCCGGTGTGGATGAAAATGCAGGTGACCAGAATGCCGCCAACTTCGACGCAAACAATAATTTTGACGAATAATCACATTCATTTTTAGCAAATGCCTACTGGAAAAAATCAGTCACTGGCGAAGATGTCGCCACGTCAGAAGATGATAAACCTTATGTATATCGTCTTGACGGCCATGCTTGCGCTCAACGTGTCGAACGATGTGCTCAATGGTTTCAGCCAGGTGGAAGAGGGCTTGAAGCGCTCTAACCGCACTATCACCGCGCGCAACATGCAGATAATGGCTCAACTCCAGGCTTTCTACAATAAAGACCCAAAGAACGGACTACCCTTGCTCAATCAGGGCAATGAGGTGCGCAACGCTACCGACAGCCTTTATGACTACATTGACACGTTGAAGTCGATGATTGTTAAGTCGGCCGATGGCCCTGCCGGTAATGTCGACAAGATTGTCAACCGTGACAATCTCGATGCAGCCAATGTGGTAATGTTATCACCGACGTCACGTCGAGGTACCGACTTGAGAATGCGCATCAACCGTTTCAAGAACTTCGTCTCAAGGTACATCGATGACCCCGACAAACTTCACAATATTGAGTCGGCGCTGTCGACCGAACCGTTCAAGGTGAAAGACGACATCAGCAGTAACAAGACATGGGAGGAGACCATGTTTGAGAATATGCCAACCGTGGCAGCCATTTCACTGCTCAGCAAGCTTCAGAACGATGTGCGCTATGCCGAGGGTGAGGTGCTCAACCACCTGTTGTCATTGACCAATGCCGACCTCAGTCAACTGAAGGTGAACTGGATTGACGCGTTTGTAATTCCCCAGTCTAGAGTGGTGATGCGTGGCTCGAAATACCAGTCGCAGATTGTGCTTGCGGCTATCGACTCTACTCAGCGCCCAACCGTTTATGTAAATGGAGCAAGACTGAATAACAACAAGGGCCTTTATGAGGTTACCGCAAGCAGTTCAGGAACCTTCGACTACTCGGGCGTTGTTGAGGTGGTAGGCCGTGACGGAGTCGTTTACAAGCGAAACTTCAAGTCGAGCTATACTGTCATAGATCCTATTGCTACTGTCAGCGCTACAATGATGAACGTGTTCTACACTGGTATTGACAACCCCGTTTCAATCTCAGTGCCTGGAATTGGAGGTGGCACAGTATCGGCAACCATGACCAATGGTACTCTCGTCAAGAGCGGTGATGGATGGATTGCCCGTCCGTCGCAAGTGGGAGCCGAATGTGTAATCTCAGTATCGGTCGACATTGACGGAGTCAGGACCAACGTCGGTTCTACTACATTTAAGGCACGCAAGCTGCCCGACCCAACAGCCTATATCGCTTATCGTGATGCCGAGGGCAATACTGCACGCTACAAAGGCAGCCGCCCATTCCCTAAGGGCACTCTGCTTGGTGCTGCCGGACTTCATGCCGCTATTGACGATGGTCTGTTGAACATTGAATTTAGCGTGGTCAGCTTTGAGACTATAGTCTTCGACTCGATGGGTAATGCCATTCCCGAGGTGTCGGCAGGCAGTGCTTTCTCCGAGCGCCAGAAGAACAGTTTCCGCCGACTGCAGCGTGGCAAACGCTTCTACATCTCTCGCATCCGTGCAAAGGGCCCTGACGGCATAACCCGCGACCTGTCGCCCATGGAGGTTATCATCAACTAACATGATTAAGCAACACAGATTTTTGTAAAAACAAAAACACAGCATAATGAAATACTTAAAATTTATAGTACTGGGATTGATTGTAGCGTTTGCTGCGGCAGGCGCCAGCGCTCAGGTTGTAAAGAAAAGCGGCGATGACCGTCGAGACAAGAAGGATGAGGCAGGAGTGAAAATCACCGGACGCCAGCAATCGTTCTATGAGCAGAATGAGCCAAGCGAGGCCGACCTGCAGTGGTCTAAGACCGTCTATAGGGCATTAGACCTCACCAAGGGCAAGAATCCTGCACTTTATTATCCTGAGGAGCCTAACGAGGACGGACAAAGCATGTTCTTTATCATCATGCGTCTGCTTGCCAACAATCAGATTCCAGCCTACGAGTATCTTGATGGTCGCGAAATGTTCACCGATGAATATAAAATCAAAGTCGCTGAAATGCTCGACCGCTTCCATGTCCTCTACAGCGAGGCAAAGGGCAGTACCGAGAAAAATCCAAAGTATGCCATTGAAGATGCCGACATTCCCGGCAATGAGATTCTGAGCTACTACATCATTGAGAAATGGTCGTTCGACACACGCAGTAACACCATGCGCTCTCGCGTTGATGCTTTGTGCCCCGTGCTGCATCGTCAGGACGAGTTTGGCGGCGAGCCCATCCGTTTCCCCATGTTCTGGGTAAAACTCAACGACATTCGCCCCTATATTGCTCAGCAGTATGTCTTTACCGATGACGACAACAACCTCACCAAGTATAATCTTGACGACTTCTTCAAGCTTAACATGTATCAGGGTGATATCTACAAGGTGAAGAACCTGCGCAACCAGTCACTCATGCAGCTTTATCCAGATCCCAAGGACCTGAAGCATGCTCAGGACTCAATCGAAGAGCGTCTGCATCGCTTCGACAAGAACCTGTGGTCTCCTTCTCGTCAGGAACTTCAGGCTCAGGTTGAAGCAAAGCGTAAAGCCGAAGCCGAGAAAAACGGTGAGATTCTTGAAGAAGAAGCCACAACCGATAAGAGTGCTAATGATGATAAGAAATCAGTGCGTAGTACCAAGCGCGGCAGTAAGGATAGTGGTTCAAACAAGAAACAGAACAAGAAAAAAGTTAACAAGCCCAAGGAATCGAAGTCAAATTCGGGCGCTACACGGTCTGTTCGCAACCGCAAACGCTAACTGGCATCAGCCACTGCATAACCATAACCACGCAATCTTTCAAAAAAGGGTTGCGTGGTTTTTTGTGCTGAAATAGCATGTGGTTTGAAAAAAATGAGTAAATTTGTAAGATTTCATTAACCTGTTAATAATAGCATTATGAAGAGAAGTATCATTGCAACAATATTAGTGACTATGGCATTGACTTCTATTGCACAAGTCGAGTTCAGGCATGATGGGCTCAAGTACACCACGCTTGATGATAACAGCGTGAAAGTGGGAAAAATTGACGATAAACACTTGCCTAAAGGCAAACTTGTGATACCGTCGCAAGTGACACACGATGGCATTACTTATGATGTCACTGCTCTGGGAGGGTGGGCATTCTTTGGCTGCAAGAATTTGACCGAAGTAGTGCTTCCCCCCACATTGACAAAGATTGACATCTGGGCTTTTTGCAATTGCGTGAAACTGAAAGAGATAAATATTCCTCCCAGCGTGAAAGAGATAGGTTATTCTGCATTTGAAAATTGCGAAAGCTTTACCCAACTGACATTGCCTGACGGTCTTACAAATGTGTCTGATCGCCTTGCGCAGGAATGTGTGAACCTGAAAGATGTGAACTTGCCTCAAAGCATCAAGGTCGTTGAGGGTAGTGCTTTCAGTTCATGCAAGTCGCTCGAAAGAATTGTTCTGCCTCAGTCGGTAGAGACAATTGGCAATTATGCTTTTGCCTATTGTGATAGTCTGAAGGAAATTATTATGCCTAAGAGTATTAAATCTATTGGCAATAATGCCTTCTCTTGTTGTAAGTCGCTCACGTCTATTGCGCTTCCCGAGGGTATCACCTCCTTGAATGCTAATGCCTTTGAATATTGTACAGCTCTTGAGCAAGTGACTTTGCCAGCATCACTTACCGATATCAATGGTAATCCATTCTCTTCGTGCAGGTCATTGAAAGAATATAAGGTGGCGGCCGAGAGTTCTTCTTTTGCCGTGAAAGACGGTATCCTTTACTCCAAGGATATGACTGAGCTTATTGCCTGCCCCACAAAGAATGCTCTGGGAGATTTTATAGTGCCGGCTACTGTGACTGTGATTATGTCGCGTGCATTCTATGATTGCTCAGGTCTTACCAGTATCAAGATGACTGGAGTGAAACAAATTGGAGAGAGCGCTTTTTATGGTTGCAACAATCTAAGTTCTGTCGATTTTGGTAATAAATTGGAAACGCTGGAAAAGGGTGCATTCTACAGTAACTCACTCATAAAGAGTGTGACTTTGCCCGATTCTTTCAAGCACATGGATATGAACAATTTTGACTTTTGCTCGGAACTGAGGACCGTGAGCGTGAGCGAGGAACTGTTAGCACGTGAAAGGGACTTCAACAATCTTTCTTTTAACTTCAATTCCAGTGAATTGAGATTTATCGTGCGTTTGCCAAAAGGTGAAACCAAGACGTTGACATTCGACGAAATCCCCGACGTGAAGAAATATTTCCTGGACAGGTAGGGGTATTATTGGTCAAGGTGATAAAAAAGCTTGCGTAGCGAGACGGGAGTGTGTCGCTACGCAAGTTTTGTTTCAGTCGTCGTAGTCGTATTCTTGTTCGCCGGCTTCGTATTCTTCGTCATCAATCTGATAAAGGTAATTGTCGCCGAACACATCGTAGTATTCTTCTTCCAGTTCGTCGGTTTTCTTTCTCTCGGCGTAACCGTGACGGTTGGTTTTTTCTTTTGTGCTGGAGCTTCCGTGATAGTAAACAGATGAGGAATAGATTATAGTCTTATTGTCCTGATTCTGGCTCGTATTTAGAGTTGTGTCGGGTTGAGACTCCGTTGGCGTGGAATCGTTTTGTTTTTTTGAATTATCAAATATACTTCTGGTGTCTAAGTTGATGGTATTATCAATTTGGTCCTTAACTTTGTTCTTGCATGCGCCAATGGTTATTGCCAGCAACGACAATAAAGCAATTACTTTAAAGCGAGTTATCATACATTTATTGTTAAATCGTGAAAAATACAAGCATCAGGATGGTGAAGATGAGCATGTTGCGTGCAGTGGCTCCAAGCAGCGGATTTAGCGCTTTACCTTCGCGGCGGATGAGTTTTATCCATGTGATTACATGCATCACAAGATAGAGCACTGGAGCAATGTAGGTCCACATAGTGGGATTCGAGTTCAGGTAGATGATAAGCCATAGTGGCGAGAGCATGGCGATTGCCATGAAGCCGTTGAACAGATAGGCCGTTCCTGCCAGCTTGCGTCCGAAAATTACCACCGACGTGCGTTTGCCTGCGTCAATATCATCTTCCATGTCACGGTAGTTGTTGACGAGAAGCACGTTCACTCCCATGAAACCAATGGTTATTGATGACAGCACTGCCAGTGCGTCAAACCTGCCGGCGATAACGTAGTAGCTGAAAATTACAGGAACAATGCCATAGAACAGGAACACTGTCAGTTCGCCCAGACCATGATAGGAAAGAGGGTAGGGGCCGGCACTGTAGGCTAAAGCGAAAATAGCGATGATGATGCCCACTGGAATCATTTGCCAGCCACCGTAAGGAATGAGTCCACATCCCACCAGGCAGGCTGCGGCAAGAGTGATGTAGGTGACATTTCGCAGGGTTTTGGGTTTAATGTCGCCCTCGGTGACACCACGACGTGGCCCCACTCGTCCTTTCTTGTCGGCACCGTGACGGTAGTCGTAGTACTCGTTGGCGAAGTTTGACACTATCTGTGCCAGCAACGCAAACACAAGGCAAAGTATTGCTGGAATCCAACGCAGGCAGTTTTGCCAAGCTGCAATGCCTATAGCCATCACCACTCCGCTGATTGATACCGGCAGAGACCTCAGTCGCATCGCTTCAATCCAGATTTTTATCTGTTTCATAATCAACCTTCAAGAGAATCAAATGCGTACCAATACCCACACTTTAGGAACCAGAGGTCTCAGTTTCATGTATTTCTCGGGATTGCGGGCAAAAGTGGCGGCGACACTCAGGTCGTCGTAGCCTTGAGCCACAACGCAGTAAGTGCGGGTCTTTGACACATAGACCACATAGGATTCTTTTCCTTCTTCCTTGCGCAGACGGTCGCGGTAGCTTTGTGCATTGAATTTCTGCTGGAATTCAGCAACAACGACACTGTAGTCCTTGATGATATCGGGCTTGTCGTCAACAATGTTGAAATAGTGACGCACTAGCCTGATGCTGTCACCGTCAACGACAAAGTTGTTTTGTTTGCGCGATTCCAACTCACGTTGATATCTCTCGCCTTTCTCTCCTGTGCGGCTAGCTGCAATGGCTTTGTCATAACTCTCCTTGTAGTTGGCCTCGGTCGAGTGGCACGACCATAGTAGTGAACAGCAGGCAATAACCAATAATATGTTTAAGTATTTTCTCATAGTTTAAAAATGTATTCTTATTCAACAATGTGCCCTTGAGGATGGTTGCGGTCATCAGCAAGTTCGATAACCTGACAGCCGGTTATGTCGCCGTTGTCGAGGGTGAGACGTATGAGGGTGCGGACTTTTTGCCAACCCTGCTTTCCTGCAGCTCCAGGATTGATGGTGAGAACACCCAAACTGCGGTCGGGGATTACCTTGAGAATATGGCTATGTCCACACACAAAGATTTTGGGCTGAACAAGGTCAAGGCGTGACTTGATGCCTGGTGCATAGCGCCCAGGATAGCCGCCAATGTGTGTGAGCATCACTTTTACCCCCTCGGTAGTGAAAATTTCGGTTTCTTTGAAACGTCGACGCAGTTCGCCTCCGTCGACATTACCATAGACGGCACGCACCGTTGGTCCTATTGCCTCTATCATGTCGATTAGTTTGGCATTGCCAATGTCACCTGCATGCCAAATCTCGTCACAGTCGGCAAAATGCTCCGCATACCGGTCGTCCCAGTAACAGTGAGTGTCGCTTATGATACCAATCGTTTTCATTCTTTAATTGATAAGTAAACAAGTTGTAGAGTTGACAAGCAGAAAGTGAAGAATTCTGCATTTTGTATTAAAATTGTTCCTCTTTCCGCATTTCACTTTCCACCTAATTTGAGAATTCCATCAGGCGGGCGAGGTACTTGCCAATTATGTCAAACTCCAGGTTTACCACAGTGCCTTCAGTGATGCAGTGGAAGTTCGTGAGGTCGTGAGTGTAGGGAATGATAGCAACCTCAAAGCTGTTGCGCTCGCTGTTGCAAACCGTGAGGCTGGTGCCGTTGACGGTAATGCTTCCTTTCTCAACGGTAACATAGCCCTTGCGCGCCATGGCTGGGTCAACGTCGTAGTGGAAGGTGTAGTACCAGCTGCCGTCGGCCTCGCGTACGCTTGTACAGGTGGCGGTCTGGTCTACGTGCCCTTGCACGATATGTCCGTCAAGACGGCCGTTCATGAGCATACTGCGCTCTACGTTCACCTCATCGCCCACTTTGAGTAATCCCAGATTGCTGCGGTCAAGTGTTTCCTGTATGGCGGTGACGGTGTAGGTCCCGTCTCCCGGCAGTTTTACGACAGTTAGGCACACTCCGTTGTGCGACACACTTTGATCAATTTTCAACTCGTCGACAAAGCTGCATCTGAGTGTAATGTGCAGGTTGCCTTCTTCTTTCTCGAGTGCCACCACGCGGGCAGCCTCTTCAACAATTCCTGAAAACATATGTTATAAATTATGCTTGAGTTTAGTTATTTCTTTTTTGTCGCATCCGTCGAACCTGGGTTCTTGGTACTGTTATTGGTGCCTCCACCGCCAGTGCCACCTCGACTGCCACCACTATTGCCACCTCGGCTGCCGTTTCCTCCTTGACCGCCAGGCTTAGTGGTCGGGAACGAAGTTTTGCCTCCGCCCATGCCTTCGAGTTTGGGCCTATTGGCTGGTTTGCCATTTTCATACTTGCCTTCGGGATCAACTTCCTTGCCTTCAGCAATTGCCTTTTCGCGTTCTTTCTGTTTCTCCATCTCCATCTCCAAAGTCTTCTGCTGGGCTTTCTCTTGTTCTCGAGCTCTAGCCTTTTCTTTCTCTTCTGGAGTCATGTTGCTGGTGTCAACAACAGTGCTGTCGCTTTCCTCTTCTTCACCAGGTTCTTTAATGGAAGAATCAAAGGTGCGGTAGTAGTTGGTAGTGAGCACTTGGAACTCGGTACGACGGTTGATCTGGTCGGCTGCCGCACGGTCTTCCTTTGACAATGCCATGACAAACGCCTCGTGCAGAGTGTCGCCTTCGTTGAACTGCGGATACAGGCGTGCGATGCGCTTTGTCACGACTTTTGGACGTGACTTGCCGTAGCCGTGGAATTGCAGTCTGGCACTGTCTACGCCGTTTGCTATGAGGTAGTCGACAACGCTTTTTGCACGGCGGTCGCTGAGCTTCATGTTGAACTCATCGCCCCCCACACGGTCGGTGTGCGACGCCATTTCTATCGTGATGTATGGGTTGTCGTTCATCACCTGTACCATTGAGTCAAGGGCTGTCTTTGATTCAGGTCGCAGGGTAGCTTTGTTATAGTCGTAGAAAATGTTATCAATCACTTGGGGCTTGGTCATGGCTGCAAGGATGAAGTCGACGTTATATTCTGCGTCAGCTTCCTCCATGTCGCTAGTGAACTGCTGTTTGCCATTGAGATAGCCGTTGGCACCGGCTAGCATTACATAGCTCACTCCACGTTGCAGGTCAAATCGGAATGTGCCGTCGGGCTTTGCTACCGACTTCTGGTTGCTGCCGTCGTTGCCCACGATGCGGATGATGGCATTGGGAACCGGCTCCTCGTCTTTGTCGAGCACATAGCCTGAAATCCAGATTTTCAGGTCGGGTTTCTCAAAGCTGTAGATGTGGTCATAGCCTCTGGCATCCTTACGGTTGCTTGAGAAGAATCCTTTTTCTCCCTCGCTCTCAAATGTAATGCCGAAGTCGTCGCCGCTGCTGTTCATTGGCGAACCCATATTCTCAATAAACCATTTACCTGATGGCTGCAGACGCGCCTTGAACAGGTCGAGGCCGCCAAAACCGGCATGGCCGTTACTTGAGAAATAAAGAGTGCTGTCGTCGCGAACATAGGGGAATCGCTCGTCGCCTGGAGTATTGATCTGGTCGCCCAGATTCTCAAGGGTGCCGTGTCCGTCAGTAATCATTACTCGCCACAGGTCCTTACCGCCTTGTCCTCCAGGCATGTCGCTGGAGAAATAGAGCCATTTGCCGTCATGGCTAACTGCTGGGTCGTCATAGGCCGAAAGGGTATCGGCAGTAATCTCAAACTTCGCTGCTCCACTCCATTTGGCCTCGCTGCGACTGGCCTTGTAGATTTCCACACTAGTACCTGCGTCAGCTTTGCGCAGCGCCTTAGCAAAATACATGGTGTTGCCGTCGGGGGTGAACGTGGTAATACCCTCGTCAAACTCGGTGTTGAGGTCTCCCTCTACCAGCTCTGGATTGCTCCATTTGCCCTTGTCGTCCTTTTTAGAGAAGAATACATCACAATTCTTGGCTCCAGTGATTTCGCTCTTTGTAGTACCAGTTGCTTTGTCACGAGATGATGTGAAATAGAGAACTTCATTCTTGCTGTCAAGAAACATCGGGCAGAAATCAGCCCTTCGAGAGTTGAACAGTCGGGCATTCTTCACGATGTATCGTGACCCCTGTTCACGCCACTTGGGTGCCATCTGGCATCCGCGTATTCCTTCTTTGGACTGCCAGCTTTTGGGGGCAGTGTCGAGATATGCTTTATAGTTCTTCTCGGCAAGGGAGTATTGTCCTTCCATCTGTTGGGCTTGAGCCAGATAAAACGGGATGAGGCTGTCTTCCCACTCATAGCGCTTGGCATTAGTGTAGGATGCAGCAGCGCGGGCACTCTGGTTCAGATGACGGTAGCATTCACCGAGCATGAAGGCCACTTCGCCGCGCTGGTATCGGTCTTCCTTGCGACGCAATTTGTTGTAGATTTTGCGGTAAGTCTCGGCGGCGGCAAAATATTCTCCCCGCTCATATTTCTCGTCGGCATCTTTCATCTTGGCGGTTTTGCACGATGTAAATTGTATCGCTGTTGCCAGCATGATTGCCGATAATATTATGTAAAAAACTTTTTTCATGACTATAATAAACTAACATTTAAACGAAACCCGACCGCCCTTTATTGCACGCGCACGCAATATGTAGTTTTATTTTAACGTTAAGTAAAGTAGAATAACTCAAAATCCATTAAAGCTATGACACTCTCAAGGAAAATCGTTCTCATGCTGGCCTTAGTTGCTTTGCCGGCAATCATGTGTGCTCAAATAACGGTTACTTCAACAGGCGCCCGTCCAACAATCAAGGACTTTGCCCGTGCCTATTGCTCGCAATATGAAAGCGGCAGTTTTGAGCGTGAGGCTCTGGCTGCAGTGCTCAAGGGTAATTTTACAAAAGGAAAGGTTACCAGCACCGTCGATGTCGATAATGGTTTCATATGCTATGTCAACGATGAAGAATGCTTGGAAATGTGCTATTGGAACTGTGACAACAAGAACGAAAAGATTATTGCAGTAAACCGCATCAGCAGTGTGATGGGCTTTGATGAGACCATCCTCTCCTTTTATCGTTACAATGCCAAGACTAAGAAGATGAGGCAGATAAATGCACCGTTTGACCGTATCCCACAGCCTGCCGACATGCTTAACCGTAGCGAGGCAAGCAAACAAGAAATTGCAATGGTAACTGGTGCACGCAACGAGGATGCGTCAAGATTCATGCCTGCATATTTCCTGCCTCGCGTGGGTAAGGATATTACTTTCGGTTTTGCCGACAATACCGCCATTTCATCGCATGCCCAACGCAAGGGCGCAATGATTTGGAATGGCAACGGATTCAATATCTACCTGCCTGAGTATTAATACCTCCTTAAAAAGATATTCTGAATAATAACCAGGGTTTTAGTCACCCAGGATGAGTTTGTAGACGGCGGTAACGTCGGCAGCATTGATTGCTCCGTCTTCGTTAACGTCGCTGGTGGTGAGGTATGTGTGATCACCATTAAGAATGTAGTTATACAGAGCTGTGATGTCGGCGGCATTTATTGAGCCGTCGCAATTCACGTCGCCAACCAATACGGCATTGGGGTCGAACCCCAGCTGTTCATCCATCCATGCAAGTCGTTCCGAAATCCACCCTTTGAGATAGTTGATTTCATCGGTGAAGTTCTGTGAGATGTATTTGTTTGGCCATAAATACTGCCCCCAGCGAGGCCATGCCTGGCTGTTGCGAGATTCAGCACCCTGAACCGTCAGCGCCGTAGCCATTGAGTCGATGGTGGCAATAATGCGGTCCTCACGCATGTTTGCCCTGCGGCATTGTGCCCATCGTTGTTTCAGAAGATTGGTGTAATAGGAGTCTTTGTTGAGCTTGAACCACCAGAACGGTACCAGTTGTTCATCGCCCTGTCTGTTCAACAAGTCGTTGCATTGCCACACCCAGGTGTTGGTATACCAGCCATTATAGTAATCGCTGTTACCGTAGGCGATGTTGAAGTCCCAAAGCACTAGCTTGAAACGTGGATCTTCATTGTCGCGGCGCTTGAAAATCTTGGCGCTCAGGCGATAACCATCAACGTTATGTGCAAGTTCCTGAGCAATCTGATAGTCAACAAACGACATCTCGTCAAGATAATTTCTGTAACCTGTTTCAGGGTCGGTGTAGTTTGAAGAATCCAACGCATCCTCCATCTGGTCGACAGCACTTTTTATGTAGCTTATCTGTGCTTCGGTAAGTTCTTCGTATTCAGGCTCCTTGTACTGGTAGTTGATATAGCGGTTGTTCAGTGATAATCCACGGTTGTTCACCGGGTGATACTTCGATGTGTAGGTTACTTCGTCGGGGCGATCCACTTCAAGCAGATAGCCTCCTGTCAGCTCATCGCCCTCGTTACCAGGGTCTTCCAAGTCAAGTCGGTTCTTGCCTTTACTCACCACTTCACACATGATATACACTCCGTAATAGGTTCCGTCAAGGAAAAGTTCGCAATATTTGCCGGTAGGTGTATAATCCATCCATGGTCGCGCCAGCTCAAAAGCAAGCAGGTCGCGCATCATGCTCTTGTCGTTGTAGGGGGCAAGTATTGCCCAGTTATTGTCCTTATTCATTCCCATGATTCTAACTTTCACTTTGGTGCCACCTTCTTCGAGAGGTGCATTCAATGTCCTGAAAGAATAAGGTTTCTTGTCGCTTGCCGAGAAGGAAGAGTTCCCACGATAACGCAACGCTATATATCCTTCATAGTCAATGTGCTGCCCAGGGTGTGCCACAGTGTCGGCATAGTTCAGTTGTCCATCGCCGTTATCTATAATCTTCATGTGCGCAGTGATTCGTTCATAACGGTCAATGATGTTGCCGTTCACTGTTATCCACACTATGGGAAGATTGGTCTTAGTGAGTTGTACGTTCTCGTTGTCGGGAGGGTAGTTGACGTCCCACCACCACCATTGTGCCTTCGCAGGAGATAGGGTGATAGCAATAACGAAAAGAAATATAAGTTTTTTCATGTTTTATTTGATTTTGGGTGAGCAAAATTAGAGACTTTTTCCGGTTTGTGCAACAATAATTCTTTTATTTTGGTAAAAGTGTTTTTTTCTTTACCTTTGCCCACGCAATGTTAACCATAATCGCAGTAATGTTCGTTGGCATCGCAGTGGGATTTCTGCTGCGAGGCAAGTCTGACAAGTGGGTGTCACCGGCACTCACGGTGCTCATTTGGCTCCTGCTGTTCTTTCTCGGAGTGGAAGTGGGAGGTAATGAACATGTGCTCAACGGCATCAAGGATTTGGGGCTTGAAGCGTTGTTGCTTGCTGTAGCAGGAACGGCAGGAAGTATTGCTCTGGCTTGGGTGCTGTGGCGCTTTATACGTAGCAGGAAAGGAGGTGAGCAATGAAAGGCAGCCTCGTGATAGTGGGCTTTTTCGTGCTGGGCATCGTGTGCGGCATCTATCATCTCTTGCCGGCTATGGAGCACATGGGGACCATTAGCTATCTGGTGTTGTGTGGTCTGATTTTCGTGGTAGGGTTTAACATTGGCAGCAACAAGACAATTCGCGAAACCATACGCAGCATCAGTCCCCTTTATATGTTACTGCCTTTGATGACCATTGTGGGCACTCTGGCTGGGTGCAGCATCGCCACACTGTTGTTGCCTGAGCGCTCGCTTTCTGATTGCCTTGCTGTGGGTTCGGGCATGGGCTATTATTCCCTTTCAAGCATCTTCATAACTCAGTATCGTGGTCCTGAACTTGGCACGGTGGCTCTTCTTGCCAATATAGTGCGCGAATTGTTTACTCTGCTTGGTGCACCACTCATGGTGCGCTTCTTTGGTCCGCTTGCTCCAATCTCGGTGGGTGGAGCTACCACCATGGACACCACATTGCCAATCATTACCAAGAGTGCAGGCAATGACTTTGTGATAGTTTCCATTTTTCATGGTTTCATCGTCGATTTCAGTGTGCCGTTCCTGGTTACATTCTTCTGTAGCCTGTAATAAAATCACACTCTTATGAGTTGCATCCCTGTGATTGACAAATCCTAGAATACCGTCTATTTTCTCAATTTTTAGGGCTGAAATAAATAATTTTCAGGCAACTGGTGTGCTCATTTCAAAATAATGTGTACCTTTGCGCCCGTTTTTGAGAAATACTATTTTAAATTAGACGAAAATATTCAAGCCTATGTTTGCTCTCGACAAAAAGAAAAAGCTTAAACAGGAGATTCTTGCCTACTTTCTGCTGACTATTGGTAGTGCGTTGTTCGCCATTGGCGATGTGATGTTTGTGAACCCTTATCTGATGGCGCCTGGCGGCACCTATGGTCTAAGTAACGTGTTTAACACGGTGTGGCCTTGGAAAATCTCGCTCTATGCCATCTGCATGGATGTTCCATTGCTTATCATAGGCACATGGATTCTTGGCCCCAAGTTCGGCATCAAGACTATTGTCTCAACCGCATTGATTTTTGTGTTTACATTCATCCTCGAGAACTGGTGGGGATATGATCCAGTGATTCATGATGGCGCAATAGCTACAGGACAGGATAGTGCATCGATGGTGCCAATTCCTCACGACGGCGGCTGGTTCCAGCCCGATTATTTCCTGAACACCGTTGTGGCAGGTCTTATCTATGGTGTGGCTATCGGTCTCATTTTCCGCTCGGGAGCGACAAGTGGCGGCTCTGACATTATCTCGATGATAATCCACAAGTACACCAAGATTTCGCTTGGCACACTGGTGATGATTGTCGACGGCATTATCACGCTGAGTACGCTGGTGGCATTTGGTGACATTCGTCTGCCAATCTATTCTATTATTATAATCTTTATCGAGGGCAAGGTTATCAACCTCGTGGTCGATGGTATGAAAAGTTACCGTACCATGTTCATCGTTACCGATAACCCCGAACCGGTGCGCGACTACATCATCAACAACTTGAAGCGTGGTGGCACATGTATCACCGGTAGTGGCCTCTACAAGGGCAATGAGCGAAAGATGGTATATGTGACTCTTGACCGTGCCGACATGATTAAGCTGCGCTCGGTGCTTTATCGCATCGACCCCAAGGCTTTTGTTAACATTATGGAGAGCTCCGAGATTCTCGGTCAAGGTTTCCGTCGCCTGCCTGAAGAATAATCATCACTGACATGAAAACAAGAAAAAATATAGCTGTAGAGAAGAAAAAGACCTGCAACTGTGCGCAGACTGTACTCGCTACCTATGCCGACATGGCAGGACTGACCGAGAAGCAGGCCATGGACTTGGGTAATGCCTTCGGCAGTGGCATGGGCAACATGGAGGGCACCTGCGGCGCTCTGGTGGGTGCCGGCATGGCGCTAGGAATGATAACAGGCGATAAACAGCGCTCACGCAAGGCAATGATTGGCATTATGAACGAGTTTCAGGCACGCAATGGCTCCACTCAGTGCCGTGCTCTCAAGGGTGTGGACACAGGGCGTGTGCTACGCTCGTGCGAGGGCTGCGTGGCCGATGCCTGCGAGCTCCTGGAGAAAGCCATTGACTAATTCATAATGCACAATCTGGTTTTTCTATAACTTCTGGAATGTCAAGAAAGCCTGGAAAAAACTGGCTGGAATATTTGAAAATAATCACAGCTGAAAACTTTCAATTAAACCTTTAGAGGTGTTGTCAGTCAAAGCCCCAAAATAGCGAAAAAGTGCTTGCTGGTGCAAGGAGGTGAAAGATGGTAACTATAGCCATAAATAGGGCCGTTGCAGTGTTAAAAAAGGTAATTTTGTGTTGCTAAGTTGCTAGTTTTAAGCCTCGTTAAGGAATTTTTGCAGAAAAAACTGTCTCTTGTTAGCAAAATCTTGTGG
>JAEEGL014416257.1_pt1 | contig 19759 bp, 17 predicted proteins | sample 9134231 | NCBI WGS metagenome assembly JAEEGL01 (sample SAMN16246548, study PRJNA631951) | gut metagenome | biome: gut microbiome; feature: rumen; material: fiber-attached | host: Bos | place: Iran: Karaj | collected 2018-10 | reverse complement strand
TATACATATCCTTGCTCGGGACATAAGCCTCCGGCTGATAATAGTCATAGTAGGATACGAAATATTCAACGGCGTTTTCCGGGAAGAACTCCTTGAACTCGCTGCACAGCTGCGCCGCCAGGGTCTTGTTGTGGGCCAGGACCAGGGTGGGCCGGTTCAGGCGCGCGATGACATTGGCCATCGTAAAGGTCTTGCCCGAGCCGGTCACACCCAGAAGCACCTGCTCGTCGATGCCGTTTTCGATGGCGGCGGTCAGCGCGTCGATGGCCTCCGGCTGGTCGCCGGTGGGCCGATAGTCGGATACAAGCTTGAAATGATCCATGAAAGACTCCGTACAGTTTTTTTCAATATATTGTATCACGCTTGTCATGAAAACACAATGACGTGTTTGGGATCTTGAAAAGTTCCGAAGAGAATTCTTTTTCTTGAATAATGTCGATTTTTATGGTAAACTGACATGATTCCACTCTTCTGGAGGTCCCTATGAATACCATCAATTCCGTCGGAAAAGCCAAACAGATTATGCGCGAGGTCAGCAAGGCCATCGTCGGCAAGGACGAGGTCCTCATCAAGGTGCTTCTGGCCGTCATCGCAGGCGGTCATATCCTGATGGAGGACATCCCCGGCGTAGGCAAGACCACCATGGCGGTGTCCCTGTCCAAGGCCCTGGGCCTGGACTACAACCGCGTCCAGTTCACGCCGGACGTGCTGCCCTCGGACATCACCGGCTTTTCCATTTACGATAAAGAATCCGGCGAGATGCGCTATCAGAAGGGCGCCGTGCTGTGCAACCTCTTTCTGGCCGACGAGCTGAACCGGGCCACCAGCCGCACCCAGTCCGCCCTGCTCCAGGCCATGGAGGGGGGGGAGGTCACCGTGGCCAACAACACCGACCCCGTGCCCCAGCCCTTCATCGTCATCGCCACCCAGAACCCCACCGGGGCCAAGGGAACGCAGATGCTGCCCGACTCCCAGATAGACCGCTTTATGCTGCGCCTGTCCATGGGTTACCCCGAGCACAACGACGAGATCGAGATGATCCGCCGCAAGCAGAGCGGCATGAGCCCCGAGGACGTGAACCAAGTGGTCAGCCGGGAGGAGATGCTGCAGATCCGCAAGGAGGCCGACGGCGTATACATCAAGGACACCGTCATCGATTACATCGTCTCCCTGTGCGAAAAGACCCGCCGGGATCCCCGCATCCTCCAGGGCGCCAGCCCCCGGGCCTCCCTGGCTCTGACCTCCCTGTCCAAGGCCACCGCCTGGATCCAGGGCAGGGATTACGTGCTGCCAAGGGACGTTCATTTCGTCTTCCGGGAGTGCATCGAGCACCGCCTGATCTGGGCCCCCGAGCTGGCACAGTCTCCGGAGCGCTTTGCCGTGCTGGACGAGCTTTTCGATTCCGTCCCCGCCCCCGCGATCCGCTGAGTCATGCCTACGCCGCTGTTTTTCGTCTACCTGCTGACGCTGGGGCTGGTCTGGATCTTCCGGCTGGCCTACGTGGGCTGGTTCGGGCGCTTTCTGCTGATGTGCATGCTCATCGTGCCGCCGGCGCTGATCCTGCTGTCCCTGCCGTCCATGCTGCGCGTGCGCACCGGGTTGGAGGCGCCCCAGACCCTCACGAAGGGTCGGGAGGGATCGCTCACGCTGTATTTTCAGACCCGGACCTTTCTCCCCATCCGCCGTGTCAGCGTTATGGTAGAGGTTTTGAACCGCTTTACCGGTGAAAAGAAGACCGAACGGCACCAGTATTTCGGTCTGCTCACCGGAAAGATCCAGATCCCCCTGCCCACGGATTCCTGCGGTCAGCTCCAGTGCCGGATCAAAAAGCTGGAGTGCCTGGATCTGCTGGGTCTGATCTCTCTGCGCCGTAAGGCCCCGGAGCCCGTGTCCTGCACGGTGCTGCCGGAGCCTCTTGCGCCGAAGGTGGTGCCGGATCTGGACCTGGCGCTGAATACTGCCGTCCGCCTGAAGCCCAAATACGGCGGCGGCTATTCCGAGGAGCACGATCTGCGGGAGTACCGTCCGGGCGACACCGTCAACAGCATCCACTGGAAGCTCAGCTCCAAGACCGACAAGGTCATCGTCCGGGAGCCGCTCATCAACGCGAACCAGGACGTGTATCTGGTCCTGGGCCGCATCGGCAGCCACGACCGCGGCCTGGAGGTGCTGTACTGGCTGTCTCTGGAGCTGATCCAGCGGGAGATCCCCCATATCTACGTGGCCGATACCCTCTACGAGGTGGGAAACGAAGCGGAGGCGACGGAGTCGCTGTGCACCATCCTCGCCAATCCCCTGGAAAAGCCCTGTCCCTATGATCCCACCAATGCGCGCTGCGTCTTCGTCATCAGCGAGGGGGAGGTGCAGGTCCCGTGAACCGACTCCTGAACCGCCTCGCCAACCTGATCCTGCTGACGCTGGGCGTGATCTGCCTGATCGTGATGGTCGCGGACAGCTTTTCCTGCGTTTATCGCCCCTCCCTGCTGCTGTGGATCGCCGTCTCCTGCATACTGTTTTGGATCGCAGCCTCTTTTCCCAGGGGCCTGTGGATCGGCTTGCCGCTCTCCGCGGCCCTGGTCTTTGCGTTCTACCGCTTTTCCCCGGGTGATCCGCTGGCAGAGCTCAACGATCTCTTGGACCACATCTCCGGTGCGTTCTACACCCACGTGGTCAATCCCGGCGCAGCATATCCTTACGTGAGCGCAAACGTCTCCCACGACTTCGTGCTGTTCGTGCTGGGCTTTCTGTTCTCCGCCTACGGGATCGCCGCGCTGACCTCGAAAAAAGGGCGCGTCACTCTTGCGCTCCTTGGCTCTGTTCCCATCGCCGCGGCCTGCGTGATCGTAAACGGTTCGCTCCCGGCGCTCCCGGCGGCGGGTCTGATCCTCTACTGGTTCCTCGTTGCCGCCACCGGCAACGGCTACCGGACCGACGGCAGCCTCGGCAGAAGCTTCTTCTGCGCGCTCATCCCCGTCGGACTGCTGGTCGGCCTGATGCTGTACATCTGCCGTCCCGAGAACTACGTTTATACTGAGCACGATCTGGAGATCAGCCGACGTTTTGATCGCCTGAACCATTATTTTGATCTACTCATGGGCGGCAACGGCGCGAAGGGCGCCGCCTCCGATCCGGATCACCCCTCCGTCACCAACGCGCCTCGCTCTCACTTCCAGATCACCTGGGACGGGAACGACGACAACATGGAGCTCACCGAGGAATACGATTTTGACCACGCGGATCAGCCGGTCCTGCGCGTCAAAGCCGAGCGCTCAGGTCAGATCTATCTGCGGACCCGTTCCTTCGGAGATTATACCGGGACCGGCTGGGGTCAGGCGGAGGAGCTGAACGCCGGATCCTCCCTGCCCTTCGCCGCCTTTTCCGCCGATGCTTCCGCCGACGGGATCCAGCGCTCGCTGGAGGTCCGGACCCTGATGGATCTGGACGATCTGTGTCTGCCCTACTACTCCGCCGTCTCTTCCGGCTCAGACGCCTATGTCAGCAACGGCGGGCAGGACAGTTATCTCATCACCTATACGGAGTATTTCGGCGATGTCTCCGGACTGCGGATCCCGGCGGAAGCGCAGGGCGCGGAGCAGTCCTACCGCAGTCACGCTCACAGCGTCTACACACGCCTGCCGGAGAGCACCCGTCAAAGGGCGCTGGAGATCTGTCAGGCCGCCGGACTGCAGCCGGGCGATCCGGAGCTTGTGGAACAGGTGGCCGCTTACATCTGTACCAACGCCAACTATGACCTGGAGACGGAGCCCTACCCCTCCGACGACTACGCCATCTACTTTCTGACCGAGGCCCACAGAGGCTACTGCATCCACTATGCCACCGCCGCGGCGGTGCTCTACCGGGCGCTGGATATCCCCGCCCGCGTCACGGAAGGCTTTTTGACCGAGGTCCGCGCGGGCCGCAGCACCGACGTGCTGGCCGGCAGCGCCCACGCCTGGGTAGAGATCTACCGGGATGGGGTGGGCTGGATCCCTGTAGAGGTGACGAAGCAGCCGGGGTACATCACCGAGGAGCCCAGTCCCGCGCCCGAATCCCCCGAGCCCAGCGGGGCGCCGCCCGAAACGCCGGAGCCCTCCGGCGGCGGAGGGGGCGGCGGAGGCGGCACCGAGCCCAGCCCGAGCCCCGAGCCGACGCCCGAGGTCAACGTGCCGGACCGGGGAAGCTCCTTCAAATTCCCCTGGGAGCTGCTGTTGAGTCCCCTGGTGCTGCTCCTGCTGCTGCCGCTGTGGTATTGGCTGCTGCGGGCCTACTGGACCACCCAGATCCGGAATCAGGACGGGCGCAGGGCCGCCATCGCCTTCTACCGCTATGCCGAGAAGGTGTCCGGATTCGGGTCTGAGATCCCTGAAATCATCGTCCAGACCGCAGAACGATCCGCTTTCAGTCCGCACCTGATCCGGCGGGAAGAGCTGGATCAATGCCGCACGGAGCTGGAGAACATGATCAACGCCCTGTATCCCGGCCTGACCAAGGTGCAGAAGTTCCGCTTCCGCATCCTGCGAGGTCTCAAATAAACACAGCGCCGAAGAGAAAAATCTCTTCGGCGCTGTGTTTATCTTGCGCAGATCCAGCGATCCTGCGGCTCATGGAGAAAGCGCTGCAGCTCATGGGCGAAGTCCGGTCTTCCCTTTGAAAGTCTCCCGCTCCCCGCGACGAGGGGGTCGATACACCGCTTCTTCGCCGGGATCACCCGCCGGTCCGTCGGAGGGGCCGTGTCCTCGTCCCGCAGCATCTCATGCAGCGAGCGAAATCGCTCCCATCCGGCGGCGGTGACGGGATCCTCCCGCAGCAGCCCGATCACCCGGGGCTCCGTGGTGTACAGATCGTTTCCCGAGAGGACTCCCCTTTCGATCCCTTCGGCCAGCAGTTCCGAAAGGATCTGCATGGCATAGCGGTCCTCATCCGACACGTAGATCCGGGAGCAGCGCAGCGCGTCATATCCAAAGGCAAGCGCGGTCTCAAGGTCCGCAAATGCCAGCTCCGCCTCGCCGTCCTCGTTGTCGATGACGGTGAGCGCGTTATAGTATGCCTGGAGCTCTCCCCTGCTGCGAAAGCCGTAGTTTTCCAGGTTCCCCAGGGTGTACTCCAGCCGATCAGCGCTCAGGCGGGGCGAGGCGTTGTCCGCGATGGGATAACGGTGATAGTCCATAACCCCGTCCACGGACAGGCCGTACTCCTCCAGCAGTGCCGCGATCTCCGGGGAATTCCGGATCATCCGCTCCGTGCCCGCCTCAGTGGCCTCCTGGCGGAGATGGTCTCCCTTCATAAAATCCACCGAGTGGGCGAAAGTGGGCGTGGCAATATCGTGAAAGAGCGTCGCCGCCGTCTGTTCCAGATCGGCGGTGAAATCCCATACGATCCTTGCGGCCGACACGCTGTGACGAAAGCGGGAATAGGATCTCAGCGCTCGAAACAGCGGAAAAGAGGTATACTCGCAGCCGCAGTTCATGCCGATCTGGCGAAGCCGCCGCATCTCCTCCGTGCGGCAGAAGCGCTCCAACGCCTCCGGGGCCTCTCTCCGATAAGACAAAGGGCCTGTCGTCATGCGCCCCTCACTTCTCCGCGACGGCAAGCAGCTGCTCGTATTCCTTTTCCCGGAAGCCCACCAGGACGCGGTCCGCCGTCACCAGGATCGGGCGCTTGACCAGCATCCCGTCGGAGGCGAGAAGCGCAAGCTGCTCCTCCTCGCTCATTTCCGGGAGCCGTTCCTTCAGGCCCAGAGCTTTGTACTGCAGACCGCTGGTGTTGAAAAAGCGCCGCAGCGGCAGGCCGCTCCTCTCAGCCCAGGCGCGAAGCTCCTCCGCGTTGGGATTCTCCTCGCGGATCGGGCGCAGCTCCACCGTCACGCCCTGCTCCTCCAGCCAACGCAGGGCCTTTTGGCAGGTGCTGCACTTAGAATAGCATAGAAACTGCATCATAGTTCTCCTTTCCATGGGAGTCGCTTCATGGTGAAAAACAGACCTCAATCAGCCTTGATTGAGGTCGTTTTTGATCTGCGTGGTGCTGATCTCCGGCGTGCGGGGCAGATACACGACCTCACAGTAGGGCTTGAGGAAATCAAACTTGCCCGCCCAGTCGTCGCCCATCACGAAGGTGTCGATATGATACTCCTTCACGTCGGAAAGCTTCTGTTCCCAGCTCTCTTCGGGAATTACCAGATCCACATAGCGGATGGACTCCAGAAGCAGCTTGCGCATCTCATAGGAAAAATAGGATTTCTTATGCTTCTCGTTCCAGTTGAATTCGTCCGTCGAGAGCGCGACGATGAGATAATCTCCCTGTTCCTTCGCACGGCGCAGGAGATTGATGTGTCCATAGTGGAGCAGGTCGAAGGTGCCGTACGTGATCACTCTTTTCATGGGAACTCCTTTCGGCTCAAAGGCCCTTCACTTGTTTCAAGATCAGCTCCGCACATCTCCCGGCAGCGTTTCCGTCCTCACAGATGCCGGTCTCTCTTACGAAATCCGTCCAGGCGGAGTTCTCCCCCGGCTGCGTCAGGTCTGTCACCGCCGTTTCCAGTTCCCCGTTGGACCGCGCCAAGGGAAAAGGCAGAGAGTCAATGGGGAAATAAAAATCCCGGTCCTTTCGATATTCCTCAAGGTCCGTGGCGAACTGCAGCACCGGTTTGCCGGTCAGGGCAAAATCAAACATGGAGGAGGAAAAATCCGTGATCAGCAGGTCTGCCGTGCACAGCAGCTCCTGCATGTCGGGATACTCCGTGGCGTCGACGATGCGCCTGCCGTCATAGGGGAACAGGCCGGCGGACGCCGATGCAATGAGGGGGTGGAGCCGAACAAGGATGGACCATTCCCCGCCGAAGCGCTCTTTACATTTTCTGAGAACGAGCTCCGTGTCGATCCCATAGGCATCCAGAGAGAGATCCGTGCGGAAGGTGGGGGCGTAAAGAACGAGCTTTCTGTCTTTGTCCAGTCCCAGGGCGCCGCGAACCTTTTCGCGGGCAGCATCGGCGCTGTGGAAAAACACGTCGTTGCGCGGGGTGCCGGTCTCCAGGACCTCGCCGTCATACCAGAAGCTCTGCCGATAGATCCGGGTCATGTGTCGGCTGCCGGAAACGATCAGGTCGCATTGGGCGGAATCCTTTTTCGCCGCTTCCAGGTATTCATTTTCCAGCGAGGCGGAGGCGTCCGCCTCGATCTTCCTCAGGGCGAAGCCGTGCCAGGTCTGCAGATAGAACTGTCCCTTTCGTTTGAAGTGCTCGTACTTCCTGCAGTTGTCAACCCAGACCCGTGCCGAGGCCAGGGCGCGGATCTTCCCCGGTCCCATGCTCGGCGCGGCACGCACCCCCGCAGGGAGGCTTTTCGCCGCCTCGTCGTCCCGACAGAGCCAAACCAGATCCAGGTCTTCTCCGCTCTTCAGCAGCGCCTCGCAGATCGCCTTGGGGCTGTCGGAATAGCCCCTGCCATAGTAGCTTTCAAAGACGATCCGGTTTTTCTTCACAGGCGTCGCGGCGCATATGGCCCTGACGGCAAGATCATGCAGATTCAACATCCGGTCTCTCCTTCAAACGGTCACGGTATCGCCAGATGACAGCCAGACGATAGCAGAGGATCAGGGCCTCCGCCACGGACATGGCGGCGCCAAGGGTGATCATGTTCATGTTCCCGGTAAAGTACAGGATCGCCAGGTTCACCACGTGGATCACGGAACCGAAGATCGTGGAATAGTTGGCGTGGCGGGACAGGCCCATGGACGAAAGCATGGGAAAACCGCAGAGATAGCTGGGGAAGATCACCACGGCGGTAGGCAGCATCGCCCGCAGGACCCGGCCCGCGGGAGCGAAGCCCTCGCCGAAGAACCACTCGCAGAACTGCGGCGCGATCAGGAACATCACCACGGAAAAAACGACGATCACGGGCTCGATGATCCACAGCACCTTTTTCACCAGACGGTAATCCCTGTTCTTGACCATATAGGGATACAGGCTGTCGGAAATGGGCGAGAGCGCCTGCTTGCCGGTGGTCATGAGCTTGTCCGAGGCGGTGTAGTAGCCGCGCACGGCGCTTGCCTGCGGAGCGATCAGATCGAGAATGACGGTGTTGAGGGCCGAGTAGGCCGTGGTGGCAAATCGGGATACGAAGAACACGGAAGACTGCTTCATCCGCGTGCCGACGTCGGAGAACGTCACCCGGCAGAAGCGTACGTTCAGACGTTTCTTCGCGTCGTAGAAGCAGGCGGCGACCGCGATCAGATTGCCGAGGGCCGTGAGCGCAGGGATCACCCAGAGGTCCTCCGCGCGCTTCAGAAAAATGAATATGCCCAGGGTGGTAAAGGCGCGGATGCAGACGGTGCGGATGGTGATGGCAGACATCTTTTCCAGACCGCGGTAAAGATAGTCAGGGAGGATGGCATTGACGGCGGTGCCGACAAAAAAGAGTGCGTAAAGGCCGAACTTTCCCCGCCAGGCGGGCAGCGCCCGACACAGGATGAACAGCAGGACGAGGGAGAAGGCCGCCAGGAACAGCTTACAGATCGTGACCGCCGTCATGATCCGGTCCAGCCGCGCCGGATCGTCCCGGTGCTGAGACACTTCGTCCGTTGCGGAGAGCAGAAAACCGAAGTCGATGACCAGCTGGAAATAGACCATGATGGCCATGGCTACGCCCAGCACCCCATAGCCGGTATCGCCCAGGACCCGGGACTCATAGGGCACCACGATCAAAGACAGCAGATAATTGGAAAACGTCAGGAGGTAGAGCATCAAGGTGTTCCAGGCAAGAACGCCTTCCTTCTTCCCCATGAGCTTTTTGAACCAGGAAAACACGGACTTCCCTCTTCCGTCAGAATACTTTACAGAACGAAAAAACTTGATCGAACGCAGATCACCTTTCCCGGAACAGGAGGCGGATCGTCGTTTTCAGCTTGTCAGGCGAAAAAATCCCGCTTATTGAAGCCGGCAGTCATAAAGCGCCAGGCGGCCTTGCCGCCGGTGAGCCACTGGATATGGGCGTTGTTCTTCGTATTGGTCAGCATGCATTTGACCAGATGCGCCGCCACCACGTCGGGATAATCGCCCAGGATATTATAGACCTTTTTTGTTTTTTCCGGCAGGGCAATGCTCTCCTTGCCGCCCAGAGCCTTGACTGTAAAATCGGTGATCATGATGCCCGGAGAGAGACGGCCGGCCTTGATCTTACCGCCCCGCTCCTCCAGTTCCCTGGCAAGGGCCTGGGTAAAGTGCGTCACGGCGCGCTTGCTGGTGCCGTAAATGTTGAGGCCGAGCATCATGGCGTCGTTGCTGCCATAGCCCTCCAGATTATAGATATATCCGCCCTCCGGCTGCTTTTCCATCAGCCGCACGGCCGCACGACTGCCCAGGATCGCTCCTCGCAGGTCGATGTTCAGCACCGCGTCGATCTCCTCGGCGCTCAGCTCCCAGATCGCCTTCATGGGCTGATTCACGCCCGCGTTGTTGATCCAGATATCCACGGAGGGATACGTTTTCGCCGCGAAATCCGCCAGGGCCTGGACATCCTCTTCCGAGGCGACGCTGCCGGCAAAGCCCTCCACGCGGCCGCCGCCGGGCAGCGCGCGTAGCGCCTCCACTGCCTTCTCCAGGCGCTGTGGGTTGACTCCGTTGACGACCAGATCCCAGCCGTTCTGGTGAAAGAGCTTAGCCATCTCAAAGCCCAGCCCGCGGGTACTGCCGGTAATGACAACGGTTTTCATCTTCAGGACCTCCAGCTTTTTTTCCTATTTTAACACCGATGCAGGCAGTACGCAAGCAGAGAAAATCGCCCCGCAAAAGCGGGGCGATTGAAAGGAAGGGACTTGTTATCCCTTCATGAACATGGCCCGGAGCAGGAGCCCTGCGCCAATGGCGGCGGGGATCAGCATCAAAAACAGATCCAGAAGCGAGCCGATAAAGGTCAGGTGGGTCCCCAGCACGATGGACAGTACGATCATGGCGATGAAGACCGGCAGGAGGATCTTGGCGAGCTTATGCCGCGTCGCCACGAGAAAGACCACGTCCAGCAGGACCAGCGCGATGAGGATCCCGCCGGTGGAGACGGTATTGCCGAAGCGGTAGAAGCCCCAGGAATAGATCCTGGTGCTCTTGAAAAACATGAAGATCCCGAAGGCGATCAATACGACGCCCGCCAGAAGCAGCTTATCTTTCTTTTTCATTTTCCTTCTCCTTTCTTCAATCCGCGGAGCCGGCAATGCCCAGCTCCTGAGCGTGGGGCCGCATCCCCTCGATGCAGATCGCGGCCACGTCCTTCAGGTCCATCCCCAGCATCCCGCAGCCCTTCAGGATCAGATCCCGGTCGCATTTGGCAGCAAAGCGCCGATCCTTGAACTTCTTGATAAAGCTCTTGACCTCCAGATCCGAGATCCCGTTGGGGCGCATCCGAGCACAGGCCTGGATGATGCCGGTCAGCTCGTCCACGGTGTACAGGCACTTTTCCAGATTGTTCAGCGGCTCCACGTCGCTGCAGATCCCGTAACCGTGGCTGAGGATCGCACGCACGTCTTCCGCCGGGACGCCCGCCTCCAGGAGGGGCTTTTCCGTGTGCTGCAGATGCTCCTCCGGATATTTCTCATAGTCGTAATCGTGCAGCATGCCGATGGCCATCCAGCGTTCCTCGTCCTCGCCGAAATGACGCGCCAGCGCGCCCATGGCGTAGGAGACGTTCTTGGCGTGAAGGATCAGGTGCTCCTGGGTCACCATCGTCGCGTTCAGCCGCTTTGCTTCTTCCAGACTTAGTTTTTCCATATCAGTTCCCGCCTCTCTTTTGAAACGTTAATGGCCTGTGTTCCGCCGCTTTCTCCAAAGGTGCCGAACAGTGTCAATGAGGATAATCAGAGCAACCGTCATCAGGAGCATCAGACAGAAACCGGGCAGCGTATACCGAATGTGCTCCCGCGCCTCATAGAAATCCATGCCGCTGTTCCGTGTCGCAAAGCGAGCGGCAACAAGCATAATGGGCACATGGATCATCAGTGCATCAAAGCTGTGCTGGCCTAACCATGCCGTCGCTCCGGCACAGCGATCCAGTGTATTCCCGGACATGCCGTCCGCAAGAGCGGAGAAAACGATCAGAGAAATGACGCCGGCCGCGGCAGAGACAGTATACACGATATAGCTTTTCCCGTAAATTCCCTGAGCCATGGAGGTATGGCCGTTATAGAAACTTCCGATCAAAAGGATGATGAAGCTCACAGCCCAAAGGAGCCATGACAGGGCTTTCTTCTCAAGGATGAATTCCCGAAGCCGCGCTGGATCTGCCCGACGAGTCACCAGATTGCCAAGGGCGTAGTACGGCAGGGCGCAGATCGCGACATCCAGGCTCCAGGGGAGCTCGGTGAAATCCATGACAGGGTTGGGACGGAGCATGAGTCGGCCAAGCACCCAAAAAACGGCGCTGGCTGTCAGGACTACCCATGCGGGGCGATCGGCGAGGAACCAATAGATGAGGCCAACCAAGAACAGGCAGGGCACAAACCATATCGCCACATTGTGGATCATATAACCGCCGGAACCCTGTGACAGAACAGTCTGGAACAATGGATACCAGATCCCCTTGGCAGGCGCTTCGACCCCGCGGATGCGAAGGTCCAGGACCCACCATGCCCAAGTCAAGACCGACCAGAAAGCATAGGGAAGCAGGAGACGCTTTATCCGACGCAGCAGGTATTCCTTCAGCGTACCGTAGCGTTCCCGCTGGAAAACCATGCCGGAGAGGAAAAAGAAGGCCGGAAGCATGAAGGCGTAGACCAGATGGTTGGTCCAGTGGTTCAGGGTGATGTGGCCCCACATGACGGCAGCCATGTCCAAACCCTTGGCGAGATCCAAATACCGCAGGCGGCTGTCCTTTCCGTTCACGGTGCAGCGCCTCCTTCATTCCGGACTTCCTCATCGCCCGGCCCGTTCTTGTCAAGACCGTCGTAATAACGCACGCGTTCGGACCAGACGATCGGGTCCGCAGTGTTTCTGGGGCACAAGCCGCACTCACTCACAAAGAATGCAGCGAGATAAGTGGAAAACTTTTCCGCACCGCGCACATTCAGATGAGAACTGTCAAAAAAGTCCGTCAGATCGTCGATACCGATCTCATCCCGCAGCTCGTCAAAATCAACATACGCCGCGTCCAAATGCACCAGGAGCATCTGCAGCTTATCCTCGCTCTCCGGGGTCATTATGGTGCAGCGGGGAGACATGGTAAGCAGCAGCTCCACATGTTCCTGACGGCAGAGCTCTACGATCTTCCGCAAATACTCAGCCCCGGTCTGGAAGGACTCCTCGGTCCAGGTCTCCAGCCTGGGCACCCTTTCGGGGAATGGCGTCGTATCAGTCAGAAGGGTCCAGCCCGCCTTGGGATCCGTTTCTGCCGGGGAAAGGGCTCTGCAGATCTCCTTCCGATCCACCTCGCTCCAGCGGCCGTGATAGACCCAGAGCGGGAAGAAATACCGGATCAGATCCTCCCCCGAAGCCGTGGCAAAGGCGCAGCGCCACTTGTTCAGGCCAACGGGCATGTAATCGATATTGGTAAAGTCGTATTCCGGCTGATTGGCCAGAAACAAACCGGACACATCCAGCATCACAAGAGACGGACTCTGCGTCCGCAGCGTCTCACGAAGATAATAGTAGCTCTCGGTCAAGGTCTGGACGGGACCCGCCATGGAGAAGGAGCACAGCCCACTCTCCCGGTATATCACTGCGGGGATCATATTGCTGTACGCTACCGAAGTCCCAAGGAACAGGACGTCCAGACTGTCCTTTTGTTCCGCCTGATAACTGCGCCACATGCATCCGAACCCTGTACGTATCGGACGCAGGGCAGCAGTCGCGAGTATGGAAAAAAGCAGAGCAAGGAGCAGCAGCACGGTAAAGGCGACAAGTTTGGCGCGCCGTTGTATTTTTTTTGACATGGGCGCCTCCTAAAACTTGAAGTACATAAAATCCCTGGCGTCATATCCGGAGCCGTAGCAGCCGAAGATCAGGATCATGGCGATCAGCAGGAAATACAGGGCAAAGCGAAAAAGAATGGATCTGCGCTCCAGCCAGTCCTGTACCGACTCCCTGCACTTGATCGCATCGGCGGTCATCATCAGTGCGAAGCCGAAGCCCACGACAAGCATTTGGCGAGGACTCGCCCCGCCGGGGAACCACCCCGACCAGCCGTGAGGCAGGATCGGTCCGCGGAAGACCCTGGCCCAAAGGCCAAGACCGTCACGCAGGCCGCCCACCTCGGGCAGGATACGCAGGAAAATCAGGATCAAATTGGTGCGCAGGATCTGGAAGATTCGCCAGCTCCGTTTCTCCTCCGAAAGACCAAGGCGCGCAGTCCAGCGTTTAAAGACGGGCTCGAGCCAAAGAGAGACAATTAGAAATGCGCCGTTGATACCGCCCCATACGATATAGCCCCAGCTTGCGCCGTGCCAGAGGCCGGTGGCAAGCCACGTAAGGACCAGCGCGACGGTCGCGGGCACGGTCTTGCCGAAAACAGGCAGCTTCCTGCTCACACGGTTGCCCAGCTTTCTCGCCCAACCGGAAAGCGCCGCAGGATAGTAAACATAGGTCTTGAACCAGTCGCCCATAGAGATATGCCAGCGGCGCCAGTATTCGGCAACGGAACGGGAGAAAAAGGGCCGGTCGAAGTTTTCTCGAAGGCTGATCCCCAGGATCCGGCACAGGCCGCAGACGATGTCCATATACCCGGAGAAATCGGCATAGAGCTGGACACTGTAGAGCACCATCCCCAGAAAGGCCGCCAAGCCCGCGTAGCCGGGATAGTCCCGGTAAAGGGAAAGAACAAGAGGGGCGATGTTGTCAGCCACCACCAGCTTTTTGAAATATCCCCAGAGCATGCGCTGCGCGCCTCGGCAGAGGTTGTCAAAATCAAAGTCATGCTCCCGAAACAGCTCACCGCTCAGCTGATTGTAATTGCTGATAGGTCCCTGCAGAATCTGTGGGAAAAAGCTGACAAAAAGCAGATGCTTGGGGAAGCTGCGCTGGGCACGGCAGTTCTCCTGATAGACGTTAATGAGATAGCCCAGACTCTGGAAGGTATAAAAGGAAATGCCGACGGGCACGATCAGACCCGTAAAATAATCCGTTCGGACGCCTCCGAAGAGACGATCCATCTGAGCAGCGAAAAAGCCGGCATACTTGAACACCCCAAGGATCCCAAGATTGATGGCCAGAGCCATGGCGAGGATCCAGCGCTGACGCCGCATCACGCCAGAGGAAACAGCTTTCCGTTCTTCTTTGGTCAATGTGGCACGATACGCTTTGAAATGGGCTTTTTTCTTCTCTGTAAGACATTCGATCCACCATGCGCAGGCATAGGTAGACAGCGCGGTGATCAGGATATATACTCCCGATCGCCACCCGGCGCACAGATAGAAAAGTATGCTCGCCGTCAGCAGCAGGACCCACTGCATCCGCCTGGGGATCAGGTAGTACAGGAGGATGAGAATGCCCGCAAACAGAAAGAAAGCAGGAGAAGTGATACTCATGGGCAGCTCCTGAAATTGAATGATACGGGGACGCTCCGCGGCATCTTGTGCCGTTTCTGCTTACTCATCCAGGATCGTCTGGACCATCTTCCAAATGGCATCTGCGCTGTTGAAATTCTCCGGTACCAAATACTTGGCGCGGATCTTGATGTCAAAGGTGTCACAGAGTCTGGAGATCAGCTCAACGATGTCAAAAGAATTGAGGATACCGTCGTCGAAGAGCGCAGTCTGTCCCTCAACGTCGATGTTGGGTAGGATAGAATGAAGGATCTCAAGGACCGAATCCATATAGAACTCCTTTCAGTACTTTTCTGTCTCCGCCTCCAGGTATTCCCTTCGCAGAAGAAGCCGGTCGACTTTGCCGGTGCGGTTCGCCGGCATCTGATCCAACCGGATCATACGCCCAGGGATCATAAAAGCCGGAAGACGCGTTCTCATTGCCTCAAGCAGCTCCTCTTTCCGGTCCGTTTCGGACTGGTAAAAGAAAAACAGCTTATCCGCGGTCTCGTCAAACAGGCAGCACACATAGGTCAGACCTGGCACGGCCAGGGCTGCGGCCTCGATCTCCGCCAACTCGATCCGATGCCCCATGTGCTTGACTTGTGTATCCGCCCGACCGTGAAAGATCAGTCGTCCCTCTCCGTCGTAGGAGCCCAGATCACCCGTACGGTAAACACGCTCCGGCCAATCGTGCTGCAGCGGCGACTGACAAAAAGCTGCATCGGTGCGCTCCGGATCATTGTAATAACCCAAGGCCAGGCAGACGCCGCTGACACAGATCTCCCCGATCTCACCGGGTTTCCGCACAAGTCCATCCTCCCCCATAAGAAAGACCGAGCAGTTTCGGACGGCCCTTCCGATGGGGATGCGTTCTAGTGGTCCGTATTCTCTGTCAACGATGTGATAGCTGCAGTTGCAGGTGATCTCAGTAGGACCGTAGAGATTCACATAGGTCGGTACGGGGGCCGCCTCACGCCAGGCTGCGAGCACAGTGGGCGGCATGACCTCTCCGGAGAACATCACCAGGCGCAAATGCTCCGGACGGACCTCCTCGAAGGCCTCCAGATCCACCACAAGCTTCATGGCGGAGACAGCCCAGATCAGCGTGTTGACCTTCCATTCGTTGAGTCTCTGGAGCAGCCGAATGGGGAAAGAAAACAACACCCGCTCCAGCACGGTCATGGTCGCCCCATGCTTGAGGGAGAGATAAATGTCCTTTACGGACACGTCAAAATCAAAGGGCGCCTGGTTTCCGAAAACAGAATCCCCGTCAAAGGGGAATGCAGCGGAAAAGGCCTCCGCCATATCGATAACGGAGCGATGCGCAATGCAGACGGCCTTAGGAACGCCGGTCGAACCTGATGTAAACAGGCAGTAAAGCGGGTCGGTGTCCATGGCTCGGGATTCCGCAAGCTTGAGCGCCTTTTCGTCCGCAGGAAAGGTACAGGCCGCCTGATAGGAGAAGGTCGGCAGGTCGAAGCAGGGCTGGCCGCAGCGATCTGTGATCAGACAGAGCACCGGCTCGATAACGCGAGTCATATCCTGAAGCCGTTTCCGGGGAAGGGTCAAATCGATCGGAACATAAAAACAGCCGCTCATGGCGGTCGCCAGGAACAGAACAACGCTCTGGATCGACCGGGTGATGCAAACGAATACCGGCTGCCGCCGTTTCTGGCCTGTCTTGCACAGGATCAGGCTGGCCGCGTTCCTGACGCGGTCCCAAAGCTGGCCGTAGGTCAGCGTTTCCGTCTTGTCTCGCAGTGCGATCTTATCCGGCCATTTGGCCGCAGATGCGCGAAGATACTCCTCCACGTGGATGGGCGGCATACTCTCCCTCCTCATGCTTATAAAATCGCTATTACACATTACCACGCAACCGACGAAAACGCAAGGCGCGAAATGCTTTTCCTGATATGCGGAGCGAAATTTAGATCTTTGAGATATGAAGTTGCCGACCGTCCGGTTTCAAAGCCGGACGGTCGGCAACGATCCCTTATTCCATTTTTGAAGAAATCACTTTACGAAAGTAATGCATACATCCGTATCGCTCGTGTCGACGTATACCCAAATTTCATCGTACTCTCTCGCGTAAATAAAGTAGATTTCATCGTGATCAGTATAATAGACGTCAAAGCTGCTGTCATTTGTATTGTTGAACCACCAGGAGAATTCTATCTGACTGTCAGAACCCATATAGAGTTTTCCGGTATTATCATCATAGATGTAAAACTTCCAGCCAAGCCAATCGCAATCATAAGAGTCGTCGGTAATGAAGTCCAGAATATTGGTGATCTGCCATGTCCCAACTACTTTTCTCTCGTTCGACGGCATATTCACCGTGACCAGGCATTCGCTCGATTTCCCGTTCTCCGTCTGTACGATCACTCTGCAGGTTCCGGAAGAAACCGCCGTCACACCCCCGTTTTGAACCGTTGCGACCTTTTCATTGTCAGACCTCCAGATCACCAGACTCTCGGAGGCTTTGGCCGGGCTGATCGTATACGTGAGGGTAACGCTGTCGCCGCGCTCCATGACAATTGACGTTTGAGAAAGGGCGATCGATGTGGGTTTTCTCGGAAGCAGGAAAAACAAAAGCAGCGCGACGAGGGCAAGCACACCGGCAGAGATCCCGATGATCAAAGGAGCCTTGCTCTTCTTTTTGGCTCCGGGTACGGAGGCATGATCGTACCCGGCGTATCCGGAAGACCCCAGGGACGGCTCCACATTCTGTCCGCAGTTCGGACAGAATTTATGGCCGCTAGGCAGAGCGGCGCCGCAGTTGTGGCAGAAAGTTTGGCTTCCCCCCACGTTGGGCGCAGCGTATGCCGGAGAATGAATCTGTTCGGACTGAGGATGATTTCCGGAGTCGGCGGAAAAACTTTCCGGATAGTCATTTTTCCCCTGACCGACCTTCCCGGGGCAGTTGGGAACACCGCAGCCGTTATTGTAATCCCAACAGATCCTGTGATGTGGGGTTCCGCATGACGGACAGATCTGCATGTCGTCGTAATCTCTGATCTGCGAATGGCAGACCGGACATATCATGTTATTCGCTCCCATCGTTATCCTCCGCTCTTTTTTCATATAATTGACGTCCTTCGTCTCGGACCAACATAGATATCTGTTTTTTATTGTACATTGTAAACAGATTTTTTCAATAGCTCCCGTTACATTTTTATAAAAATGTCGATATTACAGGAAAAAGGAACCACATCCCGTTGGGAAAACACGGTGCAGATTATAACATTATATCATTGCCCTTGGCCAAAACCCTTCGCTGAACGGAAAGAACCCTTATGAACGAGTCATCGTTGGATATTCGGGTAAAAAAGCTTCATCAGGAAAAGGACCAGACGATAACGGGTAACCGTATTATCCGGACTCTTTGCAAACAGTGTGTTCTCCATTCCCGGCTCGCCGGCGATCATGCGGTGTTCGATGGCCCAGGCAACGGCCTGTCTCTCCTCTCCCTCGATCCACGCTCCGTTTTCGGGGACAAGTGTTTCCGCCTCCGGGCTGATTTCCGTATCTCCGAGCCCCAGAAGCGCCGTCGTACGGTACAGCATCAAACACATTGCGGCGTTGTCCATGGGAGCTGAATAATCACTAAGCCTATCGTCGCTCTTCAGGAGCCCCTGGGAAAAGGCCCAGCAGACCGCATCATACTGAGGACTGTTCCGGAAAGCCTCAAGCTTTTCCGGTTCATCCGAGAGGTAGGACGCTGGCAGCGCAGACTCCTGGGCAGCGGGTCTGTCCAGATATCGGTAAACGGCCGTCACCCAGTCTCCGATCGTGGCGGGGGCTTTTTCGGCAAAAGTGCGCTCCGCGTACAAGTCCACCAGTCCCATTCGATAAATGAAGAGGCAATTTGCCTGGGCCCTTATATTCATCACGTCGTCAAAGGGAAGGCTCTCTCCCTCAACGATATCGTGACTGCCGGGAAAAGCATGTGCATAATAGTCTGTATCCAGCAGTTTCCGGGAGATAACGAACCGCTCCCTTACCCATTGACGGTATTCCTCCAGCGTCGCGTCATCGACTTGTGCGCCCTCATCGCAGTACAGTTTGCCGCTGCTCTCCGAGAAGCGAAAGCCCTCGGTGATAAAGCTTCCGTCCTGCAGGATCGCAGCGTGGCGGGCGAATGAAAAAATGTCAACACCCGGCAGGAGACGGGAATCGAACGGAACATCCAGGAGATTCAACAAGGTAGGCAACACGTCGACTGTGGAGCAATACGCTTCCGTGTGGATGGTCCTGCCGAGTCCCGGAGCATAGCAGATCAGGTCATTTCGATAGATCTCAAATTCCTGGTCGATCTCCCGCCCCGCCAGTTCATTGTACTGGGCCTGGGTCAAACCGTAAGGATAGTGATCATTTGTCAGGATGATTACCGTTTTATCCAGCTTACCGGCCTGATCCAAGGCTTCCACCATATAACTGAGAGCGGCTTCCAACTCCAGATTGCAGGCAATGTAGGCCTTCACTTCCTCGGACAGGGGCAATTCCTCCACCTCTGCGCGGTGCTTGGCGCTCATGGCGTTTCCCCAGCTGTACTCGTAATGGCCCGAGTAGGTCATATAATAAGCATGGAAAGGCTGATCCGAATAAAGATAGTCCTCCATGGACTGTTGGATCATCTCCAGATCTGAGGCCGGACGGCTGGGCGTAACATTCAGTCCGCTTCCCTGCGCCTGGAAGCAGTATCCCATATTGGGGTGGGTCCTGCTCCGGTTGTAAAACTCCCCGTTGTTGTTGTGATACGCCCAGGTGGTATAACCGAAGTCCTTGAGGCAGGTCCCCAGACAAAAGGGCAAATAGTGGCCGACGCTCTCATCAAAACTTGACTCGTATTTCTCCCGGGTCGTATCCGGAAGCAGACCGAGGCAGAGCGTGTATTCCCCGTTCGTCGTCATATAGTTAAAGCAGCCATAGTAATTATCAAAGACGATCCCGCTGTGGGTCATCTCCCAAAGCGTGGGGGTCAGCTCCTCACTGACAAACCAGGGGCAGTAGGATTCAGCACAAAGCTCGATGATGTTATATCCACGAAACAGGCCTGTGTATTCGTTCTTTTCGGTGGGAGTCACCGCGGCAAAAAAATGGTCAAGCTCCTGAAGAGATGGATCGTCGGTTGTGGCCGCGAGCGCCTCAAAATTCAGGTCGGGAAGCACGTTCCATTTTGCCGGATCATACTCGGTCGCTGAGGCTGAGGTCTCTGCGTTCAGAAGCTCATCTTTTTCTTCCACGGGAAAGATCAGAC
>JAEEGL012431489.1_pt1 | contig 19759 bp, 20 predicted proteins | sample 9134231 | NCBI WGS metagenome assembly JAEEGL01 (sample SAMN16246548, study PRJNA631951) | gut metagenome | biome: gut microbiome; feature: rumen; material: fiber-attached | host: Bos | place: Iran: Karaj | collected 2018-10 | reverse complement strand
CAACTTCAGGTCCTTGAAGAAAACCCCATTCAAATTATAGTCGTAGTTCTGACCGGTATGTGCCAGCAATGTATCAAAATACTTGCGGCACTCGTTGATGACAGCCGCTAAACGTATTATCTCTGGTCTAGTGCCCACAATAATGAGCAACTTCAGTTTACCATTATCTTTGAATTGTGCCATATCGTTTACTTTACAGGATCATAAAATGTATCTGGTTTGTTTGGATTAAAGATTTCGTTACAGTACATAACTGTTACGAGGTCTTCCGTATCAGAAAGATTGATAATATTGTGCGTATACCCCGGCAACATATGCACAGCCTGGATGTGGTCGCCAGAGACTTCCCACTCCAGCACTTTGCCCTCGGGGGCGTTCAGGTTGCGTTGCTGGATGAGGCCGTGACCTTTCACCACAATGAACTGCTCAAACTTGGTGTTATGCCAGTGTTGGCCCTTGGTGATGCCTGGCTTGGAGATATTGATGCTCACCTGACCTGCGTTGAGGGTATGAACCAACTCGGTGAAGCTGCCACGGTCATCCACGTTCATCTCCAGATCAAAAGCAGTCTTCTCGTATGGCAGGTAGCTGAGGTAGGTGCTGTAGAGCTTCTTGGCAAAGCTGCCAGCAGGTATCTCGGGTATCATCAGGGTCTTGGGCTGCTCGGTAAAGGACTTTAACAGCTCCACAATTTCACCCAATGTAACCTTATGCGTAATGGGGCAATATCGGTATTTACCAAGCGGTCCTGGTATAACCTCTAATCCTTCAAACTCGCAATGATGTCCTTTGCCTTCTAAAAGGGAAATCATTTCGTCAACGAGGTCATCAATGTAAAGGAGTTCCAGTTCTACGCTGGGGTCATTCACCGTATAAGGCAGGTCGTTGGCAAAGGCATTACAGAAGGTAGCAACCGCAGAGTTGTAATTAGGTCTGCACCACTTACCAAACAAGTTCGGGAAGCGATAAACGTGTACCTCTGCACCAGTCTCTTTACCATACTCCAAGAACAAATCCTCACCAGCTTTCTTGCTACGGCCATACTCACTGTTGCCAAAACGGCCGGTGAGACTAGCCTGCTGCGAAGAAGACAACATAACTGGGCATTTATTCCCATATTTCTTTAGAGTGTCAAGCAGTGTAGAGGCAAAGCCAAAGTTGCCCTGCATAAACTCCTCTTGGTTCTGAGGACGATTTACGCCAGCTAAGTTGAACACAAAATCTGCATTCTTGCAGTATTCGTCCAACTGCTCAGGAGTAGAGTCCAGGTCATACTCATAAACAGCCTCAATAGCCAAGCCCGGGTGGGTCTTGTCCTTACCAGCCTGTATGTTCTTTAGTGCCCAACAAAGGTTTTTACCAACAAACCCCTTGGCACCTGTCACGAGAATCTTCATATTATACGAGATTGGGAATTCCGTTAAGTTCGTTTTGAATATAGGTCAAAGAGGCAATCTTCTCTTTTGTTTCTTCCAAATCCAAGCGCTTGGTATTGTTACTATTGAACTCCTCAATGGTAGCACGCTTAGTATCACCATCCTTGAAATATTTGTCGTAATTCAGGTCACGGTTATCTGCAGGAACCGCATAGAAGTTACCCATATCTATTGCCTTGGCAGCCTCTTCCTTGGTGAGCAGGGTCTCATACATCTTTTCACCATGGCGGATACCAATCACACGAATCTCTGGTTCAGCAGGAGCCTGATGCTTGAATAGTTCAACAACAGCCTTTGCTTGCGTTTCAATCGTACAAGCAGGTGCTTTCTGAACAAGGATATCACCATTTTTGCCATTCTCGAATGCAAACAATACCAAGTCAACAGCTTCTTCAAGACTCATAATAAAACGAGTCATGCTAGGTTCTGTCAATGTGATGGGATTACCCTTGCGAATTTGGTCAATCCAAAGAGGAATCACACTACCACGACTGCACATCACGTTACCATAACGGGTGCAGCAAATCTTCGTGTCGCCACTTAAGCGGCTTTTAGCCACGGCTATTTTCTCCTCAATAGCTTTGGTAATACCCATTGCATTGATAGGGTAAGCCGCCTTGTCTGTGCTCAAACAAATCACGCACTTAACACCAGCATCTATAGCAGCATCCAGTGTATTGTCAGTACCAATCACATTCGTCTTCACAGCCTCCATAGGAAAAAATTCACAACTGGGCACCTGCTTCAAGGCTGCGGCATGGAACACGTAGTCAACGCCCTTCATGGCGTACTTCAGTGTGCTTTTATTACGTACGTCACCGATATAGAACTTAATCTTATTGGCAACCTCCGGCATACGAGCCTGAAAATCGTGACGCATATCGTCCTGCTTCTTCTCGTCACGGGAAAAAATGCGGATTTCACCTATGTCGGTGCGGAGAAAACGATTCAACACTGCATTACCAAAACTACCAGTACCTCCAGTAATCAGGAGGGTCTTGTCTTTAAATACGCTCATATTATTATTGTATTATTTATGTTTTTATCATCTACCGTAATAATCATATACATTATTTAATTCTATGATTCTCAAATTATATATTTTCTTCAGTATACATATACCTTTGGGGCCGAAAATATAGCTACTAAATGCCATACTTTTAAGTTCTTAGGTTCAGCAACGCCATATTTAGGGCTTAATCTATCGACAAGAACCTTTTCTTTCATGTTCGACAAGTAGCGTACTTCAGGAAATATACTTGCATAAAAACCAAAATCCACCACACAAAATCCGTTTAAGCAATTATAGAGATCCCGCATGTGGTCTTATCAAGCAGGTGGTAAGACAATATGCTGCACCAGCAGAAGATGAGACACCGTGTTAATCTCGATATTCGGGAACTAACCATCATACTACTCACATCAACCACATCACATTTTTTTACACCTATAAAAGGATGATCCATATCCCATCACCTCATCGTCAGGGCGCTCAACTACAGTTAAATATCACATAGTCTCGAACTTTTGAAACTTGAATTTATTATTCCGCTGTACGGAACGGCCACAATGCCTTAAACACCAAGTATGTTTTATTACTCTTGCCAAATACAAGTTTAATCACATAATAGCCACACTGTACCATCCATTTCGGGAACCATAGTACGTGCTTGGCTCTACCCTCTGCCTTTTCAGCCTTAATCAGGTCGTTGATATTAAGCAGATCAGGGTCTTTAATCACATGAATAGTATTATCCACCATCTTATCAACCCATTCTACCATTGCAGCTACAGCACCTGTTACATTCAGCACCTCAAACTGTCCACCTTTGCCAATCTTATAAGCCCAGTTCGGATATTTCAGATAATAGCGTTTCTCAATATCGCGCTTTACCGCTGGCGTGTATACAGGCGAGAAACGATAGATGTTCCAGACCTTACATATCTCTTTCAAACGTCCCTCTGCCATTGCTTTGCTTTTACCATAAAGAGAAATAGGATTCAGCTCTGTATCAGGCTTAATCAAACCTTTCACCATACCGATGGCATCTACGGTACTAATGAACAATACAGGAACGTTGTTCTTGGCACAAGCCTCAAAAACATTCTCAGCACACTCCACATTAATCTTATAATATGTATCCCATGTCAGGTTCTTCATACCTGCGGTATGCGCCAAAGCTGCCAAATGAATTGCACGATCTATCTTGTGCTCATCAAACAGCTTCATTAAGTCTTCCTTAGAGGCTAAATCGAGAACAACAGGGGTTAAGCTATTAAACTCTTCTTTAGGTTTAACACGGTCAACACCTATAACGGTATGACCTTTCTCAGTCAAACCTTTTACCACATAGCTGCCTATCATTCCGGCAGAGCCAGTTACAAGTATATTCATCTCTTTTCGTTTTCGTTAAGGTTATCGCTCATGCTCGCGTTGGCATCAGTGACAAGCTCATTCAATATCCAAGTCGCCTCTTTACCAACAAGAGCGTAACATATACAAATAACTGTGTAAACAATCATCTTCAAGTCATATCCCAATCCAGCCTTCAGCACGTATGTATACTCCAATTCTCTACGTGTAGGATACACCTTTTCCATATACTCTTTCTCATCGGTTATCTGGTCACCATAGATATAATCATATAGTGCTGCCGGCCCGCTCAATCCTACAGGAACCTTTGCGGCTTCATTCCATTTCCCATAGCGGAACATATCAAACTGATCCTCTGCCACAGGCCTTGGGCCAATGATTGACATAGTTCCATTCAAGATATTAATCAACTGAGGTAACTCGTCAATCTTAGCCTTGCGGATAAAATGCCCGAATGGAAAAATTCTATCTTCATCAGGCCGCAAAGATGCTTCCGAGCCCTTCTTAGGAGCCTTCAGCACTTTCATTGACCTGAACTTATACATTTTGAACGGTTTATTTCCCTTACCTATGCGGTTGGCCTTATAAAATATCGGTCCCCAGTCACTAATCAATATTCCAATAATAGTAAGCAGGAATACTGGTGACAAAGCCACAAGTGCTAAAAATGCACCTAAAAAATCAAAGCAACGTTTTACTATTTTATACATCATATTTTTAACTCTCTGATCTTTGAGGTATTTCTTTCAAAACTTTGGCGGGCCTGCCAGCAGCAATTGTCCAGGCTGGAATATCCTTTGTCACAAGTGAACCAGCACCCACAATAGCACCTTCTCCAACAGTCACTCCTGGCATAACGAAACTCTCCATACCCACTAGACATCCCTTTTTTAGGACAATAGGCTTTACAATGTAGCCAAGTTTATTATAATCACTACCAACAAAGTAATCCTTGAAATCTCGCTGGTGGCAAAGCAGACGGGTTCCACTGGCCACACTTACGCCATCTTCAAGCGTAATCATATCAGCATGACCTTGATCAATACGCACATGGTCACCAATAAAACAGCCTTCACCTACATGACATCCCATCTTGCGCATCAATCTCGGACGAAGTTTCCGAGGTGCAAAAGGCTCCAATATAGCCCAATCCATCATATTCTGGCGATGCTTCTGACGGATGTTATGGAAGAACTGCCAGATTACCCTCCACAAACTCACATCGCCATACTCTTCCTCTGAATAATTAAATCCTAACGCACGTAACAACTTGAATGTTGTACTAAGCTTCTTTTCTTGACTCATTTTCTTATACCATATCATTTAGCATCAATTATCTTTTCCAAATTATCGATACATTTATCCATTCTAAAGTGTTTATTATAATATTCTCTACCATTATTCCCCATCTTCTTAAACCCTTCTTTATCCGTCAAGACTTTCTTTTTAATAACGGAAATGAGGGCTTGTGAATCACCTGCTGGTACTGCAAAGCCACATTTACTTTCTTCAATAATATCAGCTCCACCGCAACCAATCATGGCAAGTACCGGTCTACCAGCTGACATATAAGACTGTAATCTAGCTGGAACAACAGCTTCAAGATGCGGGAATCCCGCCCGCAGTGTAACAAGCATCGCATCAGCCTGTTTATAGAAAGCAGGCATTGCCTTGAAGGGATATTGCCCCAAGCAAACGGCACGGTCTTCTAGCCCGTTTTCTTTGATGAACTCTTCTAACCATTCTTTACGGGAGCCACCACCAACAAAAACCCATTTCACTTCAGGTACATCCTTCATGCCCAACATCACTTCAGTTACAGCTTCCAGATTCTGAGACTTACCCAGGTTTCCCGCAATCATTACCTTAAACCCTTCTGGCAATTGAGGAATCTCGTAAGAATCATCCATCTGAAGAATGTCGTCACTCCAGTTTGGGAAATAGATAATTTTATCAGCAAAATCACCTTTGGCTGCTATTGGTTCCCTGAATCGCTTACTGGTTATGAGAATCTTATCGGTTCGCTTATAGATGCCTTTTACTAGCTTATCCACGAAATTCAACATTTTCTCATTTTTCACGCCACCACCTGACTTCATGGCATCAGGCCACAAGTCCATAATCCAATAATAGAAAGGCGTTTTGCGAAGTTTCCTGAGCAATAAGGCAGGATATGCTTGGAATATAGGCGAAGGTTCGTGGCCAATGATACAATCATATTTCCTCTTCCAAGCAAATTGGAAAAGGACACGAAGGCAACCACTGATTACAAAGCTGAAATAATTAACGGGCAAACGCCATCCACCTTTTCCTCTTGGTGTCTGGAAAACACGATAAACATTCACTCCATTCACTACCTCGTGACGCTTCTTAAGGAATCCATACCCCTTGAAGTATTTACCTTCCGGATAGTTTGGAATACCTACCAAAGCATCAACATGGTGCCCACGTTTCACCAATTCAAAAGCAAGATCATTGCTCTTGAATACCTCTGGATAAAAATATTGTGTAACTAATAATATTCTCATAAATCTATATATGTAGTCTTCCCATCAAGCCCTTTCAATGCACGTCCGCTGAAATAAAGCCGTTCCAGTTTATCTATACCATAGTATTGTGGGAATTCAAATGTTCCAAATTGGAATAAGGTGGCAGGAAGCCTGTCTTTCTTTGCCTTATACTTTTCTTCCCAATGTAAACCGTCTTTTGTTACCCAAAGATGCGCCCATTTATCTGTATTCACATCCGACGGTTCTACTGTTGTGGAAACAAAAGCCACATCACCGACTTGCCCACCTTTAATCACAGAGCCTTGTACCTTTTGTAGTTCAGTTATCTCTAGAGTCTTGCGGTCGAACTTTTTAATTACATTCTGTTGGTATTGAGTATCAGTACCGAATACTATAAAATCTTTGTAGAAGAAAAGTTGGCAGGTACGGTATTCTTGACCTCCACGGAAAACCTCGTTAAAAGTTTTGAACTCGTCCTCTGTATATCCAATAATACATTCGTTATCTCTGTCACCGGTTGCCACCCAAATACGGTTGATATAAGGGTCTAGAAACAATCCGTGGATATGATTGATATTTCCCTCAGTATAAGTATATGCAACATTCCATGTTTTTCCATTGTCTATAGATGAATAAATATTAACGGATTTTTTTTCGATATTCTGAAAATATTCTCCCAAGAAGATTGTTCCTGACGACGAAACACAAAGATTCAGAGGTTTTGAGCCTCTAATTATAGTTAAACATCTTTCAAACCTATTACTATTCTTCCTTTTTATGAATAATCCTTTTTTTGCGACAACTATTAACGATTCATCTCTTAGTTTATATAACCCAGTTATTTCTGCTCTAAAAAAACGTCTTGTCAACTTAAATCGCGATAGAAATCTAAATCTAGCATCATTCAATATGCAGGAGGAATTCTCTATTTTTAGAGTATAACCCCTACTAATAATCTGCGTATTTATTTCATGTAGCAAAACCTTTCCTAAAATCATAATAAATAGATTCTAATCATTTTTATGTACTGTTAAATAACTACATAATTTAAGAAGTGCTCAACTAGAGAAGAATACTCAAGACTATATTATCTAAAATTTTTAAAAAATTTTGTTTCTCTCATCTTACTCCTTAGTTTATATGCTTTATCGTAACTAATGACTATTATATGAGTGTAGTATGAAAAATAGAATAACAAATGATACAATTTATCTATAAAGCTACCTGAATATTTAAATCCCCTTGAATACACCTGATTGTATAAGAAACGTCCTCGTTTACGATCCTCCATTTCTAATGCACATAAAATCAAGCGATAATGAGCAAAATCATTCGCAAGAAGAAATCCAAACTTCTTGTAGTAATTATTTGACAGATTAAACTTAAATAGAATTGTTGAGTTAATCTCAACAGCAGTATATAAGTATGGATACCCAGTTCCTGGTTCAGGTTTAATAAAATTCACTAGGACTTTTGATCTCATCCTTACAACTCCCTTTTTTTCATCCAAGATATGGAACATGGGTAAGATCTGAGCTATGCAACTATAACAATGAGATAACGTCGGCCCAAAATTTTCAATAGCCTTCTTGTAGTTATATACATTATTAGATAAAAAAATAAGATGACCTGTCTCAACTTTATTTTTAAGATAAAAATCTATAAGATCTGGTAGCGACTCAATCAATGTGTCGTTATACAAATAACGAGATGTGTTAATCTGATATTTAAAAACAGCTGTATCTGGATAATCCACAATATCTCTTAATATTGTTTTAATTGAATCTTTTGCTGTCTCATCATCATCACTTAACGTCCATAACCATTCGGACTGACAATGAAAAAAAGGCATCGCTAAATTTGCGTGCATACCAAAATTCAACGGATTTACAGTTACATGTAGATTAGAAATGCGGCTTTCACCAAATTCTTCTCTAACAGCCTCATACACATTATAATTCGAGTGATTATCAATTATTTCAATAAAAACATCATCAACCTCAGGCTGGGCATATAAAGAATGTAATTGCCTTAGCAAACGATTCTTTCTGTTATAAGTCAAAATTACAATTGTTAATGATTTCATTTCTTTTCTTTTATATATAATAATATTTTTTCTACTCTTTTATCAAGTGATAATTCTCCTGCCTTTCTAAATGCCCCTTCTGCCAACGACAACCTTAACACATTATCTGTTTTTAATTTCTTAATAGACAAAGCAATTTGCTCTACATTTTGACAATCAATCATTATAGAATTGCTATTATCTAATATATCATAATTAAAATTTGCGTCTGTTGATATTACAGGCAATCCACATGCAAGAGCTTCAATAATAGCATTACTACAGCCCTCGTTTTCTGTTGGTAATACAAAGACATCACACGCTGACAAATATTTAGGTATGCTATCATGGTCTAACCGACCTTTATAGATTATATTTTTATATGATGGGTCTTCAATTCCTGAGCCTATAAAAATAGCCTTAATTGAGTCATCATTTAAAAAGTCTAATGCTCTAGAGAGCCTCAAAGTTCCCTTTCTAGGGATAAATTGCCCCATGAACCCCACAACAAAATCGGTATCAGAAATACCTAATGCATGCCTACATTGTTTCTTATCCATTCCACGAAACAAGTTAAGATTTACCGCATTCGGTATTACTCGCGTTTTATCTTTAGGAATCAATCCAAGTGCAACACATTCTTCTTGATTTTTTGAAGAAACGTTGATCAGTCCCTTAAGGCTCTCTCTTAGTCTGTGTTTTTCATTATCATTGAATGAATCATATAATTTTACATTTTCTTCTCCAGAAGCGCCAAAAAGAGGTATTTTATACTTCATTGACAAAGGTAACAAAGCAGCAATCGAGCTCCAGAAATGACCATATAACACATCTGGGTAAGTTTTAAACCTTTTAAAAGTACGACAAACAGCTCCATTAAATGACCGGCTCGTCATAAAACTAAAGCGGCCATTTCCAAAAGAAAAATAAAACGGCCGATATAGTACAAATTCAGAACCTTCAGATGTTTTAATAATTGAACGTATTTTAGATATAGGTTCTCCGTGGACTATAATACGAGAAATCGACTGTGGTGCGATAACAGTAACTTCCTCCCCTTTTTCAACAAACGCTCGCACAAGTTGATCAACAAAAACAAATATTATCGTTTTTGAAGTCGGATATGATGGTGAAACAACACAAATCTTCATTTTTCTATTCCTTCAGGTTTAATTGGCTTTATTAAGCCTATATAACGTAATATATCAGCAAAAACAAATCTAACAAATTTTACCAAAACAAGAACAAAAAAAGCAGACGATTTCACCTCAAGACTATGTAAAAAATTATCATATTTTTGAACAAAAGAACTATTACTGGGTATATTGTATAGAAAATCATCTTTCCATGGTGATATCTTCTTATATTTATAATAATAATCCTTAAATCTTGATGTACATCCATTATACCATGGACGATCCACTGGACGTCCTGGATAATGAATAACTACAGGATTTGTAATGGTATCCTGAATTTCTTCTTCTGTATTCCACCCACCACTTTTTAATATACCATATTCTACTCGCTTTGAATATATATGAGTATTGTAATTAAATTTTCTAGGCAATTTGCAAAAGCAGTCTTCGTTTAATGAATTATTAATAAGAGTCTGGTCTGCGCAAGGAAATATCCGCTTAGTTGCCAACATATCAACAATCCTATCGTAACTGTTGTTAGTTCGCCAATTTTTGATATCAAAAAGAACCACACCGCAGCCATAATACTTACTATTACCAGAATACAATTGTAATTTGCCCTTCTTTATACTTGAGCTGAAAGTTTCTGCCACAATACCAGCCATACATGCTTTTCCCATCTTAAAAGATTTTAACGCGCTGATAGACCCAACAACAACTGTATCCGAATCAATATATAAAAGGCGCTGAACATAATCAGGCATAATCTTATCAATAAAAGCGCGTGAATAAGTTGCCAGGCTACCACGAAAATCTTTAATCTTAAGAGTATTTTGAATATTTTCGAGTATCTGTTTGGCAGGTAAGTACTCTATTGCCTTTCCATAATGTGCAGCAATACTATTTAATTTTATTCTGTTACTTGTAAGAATACCATAATCAAGAATGAAAACTATTTCTGGTTCATAATCTGGATTATTCTCGAAGAATCCTATTAAAGAAATACCAGTTTCCCTAGCATAATAATCACTAGAAGCATAACATATATAAAGTAATGGTAACATATTATTCACTTTTACTAACTTTTACACCATTTATCCTAATAATCTTGGCGGGTACTCCAGATACAATTGCATTAGGTGGCACATCTTTAACTACCACAGAATTAGGAGCAATTATTACATTATCTCCCACCACAACTGAGCCAATCACTTTACTTCCTATTGTAAGAGAAACATTATCTCCTATCGTAGCAATTCTATCCTGTCCACCATTATTTCCAACAATAACGCCAGTATTAACACTACAATAACAGCCCATTGACTTACAATTTATAATAATCCCCCCCCCAACAACAATATGGTTAATCCTCAAGCCAAAACCACACACATTTGGAGGTATAAGAATATTATATTTTTCTGAAAGCCTATGCCAACGAAATCTATAATAAAGGCATATAAATTTACCTATCACCCCTCTACGCTTAAGTACATTTAACGAATACTCATAATACCGTAGAGCCTTTAAATACTTATAAGCTCTATATCCATCAGTATGGTATAAACTACACATAAGAAGAAAACCGAAAGAAGCATTCTTAATATTTCTTCTTTTGTCTTCCTGAAGGTAAAACACCAAATCTTTTCTAGAGGTAATCATTATTTGTGTATATATTTTGAGATACGTATTTTAACCATTCCAACTAATGAATTAACCTGAGGTCTGAGGAATAAATAACTAATTACCAAAAATACTGAACTATAAACTACTAATCCACATAATGCAGATAATGATAATCCACAGAATAAAAAAGTTCCAATACTAATAACCAAATACAACCATTCATGCCATCCAAATCTAATTTCTTTGAATCTGACTTCATTAATAATTAGCCAGATAATTGAAACTATCAAAGCAGCAAATGCAACAGCAATCATAGTTTTGAACAAAAAACACATACTTAAACCAGCCAGAATTGATATAACCAACATAATTATTATCTGATAAAAATATGCATTCTGTTGCTTTAGGGCTTTAAAATAATTCACATACACTCCTTTAATAATGGCATAAAAAATTTGAGTGCTAAATAGGACAAAAACGACTATGATTGATGATTCGTATTTTACTAAATAGTTCTGCACAATCCATTTGGCAGGAAATGCGAAAAGAACAAGTAAACACCCCCATAGCAATACATATTTTTTTATAAAAAGAATTCTATTAGGCGAGCAATCTTTACAGAACTCATTATAAAGTGTAATATATAAAGGTGTAATAAATACAGTAATGAGAGCATCAACACTTACTGCAAAAGAATATGCAGCAAAACGAAATGTTGACATGAAGAATTTTACTATCCAACGATCAATGCTAGTAAACAGATTATTGGAAAAGTTACCTAACATTAAAACGAATCCTGAACGAATATTGTCTCTAAAATCAACTATACTTAAACGTCGTTGTGATAAGAAGCCAAATCTTGAATTAAGAAGAAGTGTCAGATAAATAGCTACAACAATCGACGAAAAAACCTGAGCTGATATAAACAATCTAAAGTCGTCAGTCTTTATTATCAAGATCAGTATTAAACTTAAAATAAAAGACAGAATCGTACCATAATTAAGTGCGCTACTGTATAATCTAAACTCACCAGTCGCTTGAAAAAACATAGAGAAGCAACTAGATATATTTCGGAAGAACAAATCAACTCCAAATGAAGATAATACAAAATCCTTATAAATAATACCAAGAATAATTACAGCTATACTGACAAATATCTGCATTATAGATACATTCCAGAAATCCTTTCCAAATTCGGACGATGAAACTCCTTCAAGTTTTCTCCCCCCGTACTTTAAGTACATTCCATCTAGATAACCAAGATGAAAGACTCCTGCATATGTACTATAAAGCGTAAAAGTTTTAATCATGGCATAAGTCTCGACAGACAAATATTTGGGTATAACAAATCCATTGACTAATCCTATTAGAAGATTAATAAGATTTGCCAACATTATTAGAGCTATACCCTTTTTGAATCCCGAACCAGTCATGAAATCCTTTTTTTCAGTACAAGACTCTTATACTCTTCGAAACTCATAAGTTTTTTATCTTTTTCTGATAATATCAAATTCTCCTTACCACCTATTAATTCAAAAGGCCATTGGATATTGATGTTAGGGTCGTTATACATAATGCCACTATCACCTTCTCCGTAAAATACTTCGCCGCATTTATAACTGACGATACTATCCTCTATAACAAGGTAACCATGACCAAAAAACTGTGGGATATATAACTCAACCTGATTCTCACCTGTCAGATCAAAGCCGAGCCATTTGCCAAAAGTAGGTGAATCTGGGCGTAAGTCCACTATCACATCATAAACATGACCACTGATGCAACGAACTAGCTTAGCCTGTTGCTTTACCAATTGAAAGTGAGTGGCTCGAATAACGCCACGCTTCGAGATGGTATAAAACACCTCCTTTAACTCATGTTCAATACCATTGGTCTTGAACATATCAATATTGTAGTCTTTAACAAATCCTCCTCGTTCATCAGTTGCATAGAACGGCTGGATTTTAAAGGCCCCTTTCAAGGCTGTCTCTTCAAATAAAAACTTTGTAATCATCTATTGTTTGATAAAAATGGTGATAATATTTTTTAACAATTTGTTTGCAAGAATAGCTATAGCCATCCCACATATAATAACTAAGAAATAGAATAGGTAATTCCCACTATTAAGCGTACCTAATGACTGGAAGTCAAACGTTTGTCTTTTACCGAAGGAGCAACACCATACCCAATCATATATATCGGCACCCGACTGAAAGCCATTTGTAAATTATTAATAAAAGCCTGCCTTATAACAGATTGAACATCAAAACGTACAGATGTAAGTACCCAAAAAATAACGCACAGCAAGGCTATCATCAAACATCTCGCATAATTTCCCGATGTTGAAACCCTCTCAACAAGAGTGGCAAAAGGAGGAGTGAGCAAGTACACAGGCACCAACAATGCCACATACCATGCCCCATAATGCCAGAACCAATACCCTAAGGTTGACACATGCAACAAAAAACCACTTAACCCGACTTGACGAGATAATGCGTAATATACCCACCACGGAAACGTAATAATAAAATACGGAACCAATATACGTCTATATCTATCTAAATACCAACATTTTACCCCCCCCCTATTTAGGTGTTCTTTACAATTAATTATTCCTCTTTTTGCAAGAGAATAATACATTCCTAATCCAGAAACAAAAAGAAAGATATCTACACCGACATTTCCTAAACCAAGTAAATAATGTATGGGAGCAGGCATCGACACTCCCGCCACATTTGCATGACACAAAATGATACACAATGCAGCAAATCCCATTATTTCCGTTCTATAATCGCTAAGTAACGAAAGGTTAAATTTTAATGAAATATTTTTATTATTTGTTTTATTCATTTGTACGAATTGTTTTGTCAAATAGTTTATTGAACTTCGTTCTTGTTATACTGTATTTCTTCACCGTAGTTGTTTTCCCCTTTGACACAAAAGAAGGCGTCTCTCTAAAATCACAATCTGCAATCAAAAGTTGAGAGATCTCAGCACCATCTGATATGAACAACGGATGGCGACATTTTTCAACCTTTAGCATCCCAATACACCCAGTCAAGTTAATGGTCTGTTCATCATTGTTACATATAATTAATTCATTTGTTGAACCAAGATATGTAAAACTTGCACTTTGGTCGTTCAAGTGCATCACTCTACAACTAATCGGACGATCAAAAGTTCCGATTCGGAGTTGTGGCCCGCTATTCACTACATTTGAAATCACAGAAACAACACCAATCTCATTAGTAGAATCCTTTTGAAGGAGTAGGTAAGACTCAGAGCTTGAATGTGTCAAAATGTTACTAGAAAAAAACATATCACTCAAATTACCTTCAATATAGCATCCAACATATGATGGACATGCGAAATGGTTATTTGCGAACTCTATTTCTTCACATGTTTCGTAGGCTTCACATGGCATTACCCTTACAAAAAATAAAGGCGCTGTTTGCGAGGTTACTTTGTTGTTCTTAATCGACAATCCTTTAACATTGCGAATAAAGAACAAATCAATCTTTTCATTACCGTTTACTTCTATCGTATTGTCCTCGATTTTCACATTCCGCACATAATATCCATTCTCTTTTGACCTATCAACACGAACGTCACTTCTTGTTCCTATCCATGCGACACTATGACTAACTATGAAAACATTGTTTTTAATTGTTATACTTTCAGTATGATCATCATATACCTGATTTCCGCCTTGCGCCGAAATAATATCACGGTATTCCGCCTTAATCTCAAAAAGAGTAGATTCATTATCAGTTGCAACATTCTTCTCAAGACATACATTCTTTGCTCCAAAATAGAAATCTATTATATCCTGCTTAGAGTGTATAAAAGAACACCCCATAATGATTCCAGATGCACACTGTTGTATATGAATGAGCTCATTAGAAAGATGTCGGCTATCATTAGCATAATTAGCATCAAAAGAGGATCCGCTTATTATAAATCCCCCATTCGGAGCAATAATGTTAATGTCTGACTGAAAAAATTCGCAATCCTTAACCACCAATTCACCTCTAGAAGCCACCCCTCCATTTACTCTGTCAACTGCAGACCCGTCAAATCTGACATTTGAGAAGGATGCTTGCCCCCCTTCTAGTATGGAGAACAATCCATTTGGTTCCAATCCGGTCGATTTAAGACTAACATCCATTACATCCAAGGACGCCGCAACATTTATATGGAAATCATACAGAATCCTCCCCCCTCCGCATATTCTGACTAGATTATTGATGGTGGGGTAACACGGTTTGCCATCACGGGTAACAGGTAAAGAAGATTTCCTCAATCTATAGATATTCTTACATTTTACCTTTTTACCTGAACCAATAGCTTTCAAAAATGCCTCAGTGTCATCAGACGTACCATCACCTTTTGCTCCGTAACGCTCAGGAGTAACGTAAGAACAAAGAGACAATATTGAACAACATATTCCCCTATTAGAAGCACTTGCGTCTTCTATTAAAACTACAAACAATAAAAATACTATAATACCAACTTTATGGTTTATATTAAAGATAGACATTACAATTCTATCGTTTTTAACCAATCCATTGTCATCTTGGTTCCTACTCCAAAAGGAACATCAATCTCAAACCCACAATCATTCTTGATAGCATCAATATTGAAAGTATTCAACGGCATATTGGTGCCTGTAAAAGGAACGTCACCAAAGAGAGGCCTGGATTCAGGGCCGCAAGCTGCTACCATTTCAAGGATAAACTCCTTCAACGGACGTGCGTTACCACTACCAATCATATATTCGCTGAAGGGCTTCCCTTTTTCTGCAACAAGATAAAATGCCTTTGCCACATCACTTACATACACGAAGTCATAATTCTGAGTTGCAGCAGTGAACTGAAGAGGCTCGCCATTGATTATCTTACGTAAAGTGGTATTCACAAAGCGAGGTGAGAACTCACCTACTCCATAAGCATTAGTAATCATAGGCCACAACAGGTCAATACCAATGTTGGCGGCAACACTTTTACACATGCAATGAGCGATGTGCTTACCCATACCATAAATGTATGCCATTCCTGGATGACTGCCCTGCGAATGGATAGCAGCCTCAACCTCATACTCCATGATACTACCGGCACAAACGAAACGGGTGCATCCCAATTCTTTTGCCGCTTTCAGACACTCAACGGTATTCAGTGCATTCTGCATTTGGAGGTTGTAATCCACGCGCGCAGGTCCAGCAGAGCCTGCCCATGCAAAGTGAATGAATGTGTCATATACACCCTGTGGAATCTGCTCCATCATCGACTTGATGTCTGTGATGTCACACTGCATATAGGTAAGGTTATTATGCTCTTTCAAACGACGAGGCTCTGGTCCCATATCAAGTGCAAGAACGGTCTTACCATTATTCAAGAAATGCTGTACGGTATAACTACCTACAAAACCGTCAGCACCGGTTATGATTACTTTTTCCATATTATCCAATGAATTTATTTATTTCGTCAACACAAATTGAATATACTTCCTCATTCTTATAACGCTTGTACCAGTCAGAAGTTAGGATAGCTGTCTGTGTAGCATCTAGTCTGGGCTTCCAGTCCAAACGTGTTTTAGCCTTAGTGATGTCAAGCATTAGCAAGTTAGCCTCATGCAAAGCATTTGGATCAGAAACGTCTTTCAGTTCGCCATATCCAAAGTTATTAATCATGGCAGAAGCCACTTCCCATACAGTCAGCACACTCTCCTGCTCCGGTCCAAAGTTCCAACCTTCACAATACTCTGTTGGATGATCCCACATCTTTTGGGCAAGGAGCATGTAGCCACTCAGGGGTTCCAGCACATGTTCCCAAGGACGGACAGCCTTCGGACTACGGATGTCAATGGGTTTTCCTGCCTCCAAAGCACGGATGCAATCAGGAATGATGCGATCTTTTGCCCAGTCCCCACCCCCTATCACGTTACCAGCACGAACACTAGCAAGGCTCACATGATGCTTCTTGCCATAATCCTCAGGATTGAAGAAACTCCTGCGCCAGCTCTGAATGGCGATTTCGCAAGCGCCCTTTGATGAGCTATAGGGGTCGTAACCACCGAATGGGTCATCCTCCTTATAACCACGCATCTGCTCCTTGTTATCGTAGCACTTGTCGGTGGTTATCATGACTCCCACCTTTACACTATCCGTTGCACGGATGGCTTCCATGATGTTAATTGTTCCCATCACATTGGTTTGGTAAGTCTCAACAGGTATCTCGTAACTGAGGCGTACAAGAGGTTGTGCGGCAAGATGAAAGACTATCTCCGGCTGATACTCCTGGAAGATTTCTTTAATCTTCTCACCGTCACGAATGTCTGCACGGATGTCTGCCTTAATTTTCCTTCCTATGCCAGAAAGGACAAAGTTATCCTTCTCACTATATGGTTCAAGACCAACACCAACTACCTCTGCACCCAGCTCATTTAGCCAAATACTGAGCCAACTACCCTTGAAACCAGTATGTCCGGTTACAAGAATTCTCTTTCTTTTATAAAAGCTATTGAATATATCTATCATATTATTACATTTTTGGTACTTCTCTCTCCCACTTTTTCCATGGTGCAGTATCATTAGCAAGCAGTCCTTCAAGAAGATTCCTTTCACGGATATTATCCATACACTGCCAAAAGCCTTCATGGATATAAGACATCAATTCACCTTCCTTAGCCAACCTTTCCAATGGTTCGCGCTCAAACGGTTGAGAATCACCAGCAATGTAATCAAACACTGAAGGTTCAAGAACCATGTAACCAGCATTAATCGGGGAACCATCCATGGAGTTTTTCTCACGAAATGCACGTACATTCATATCTTTGGTTATATCTAATACACCTTTCTCCTGCTTCATCTTTACAGCAGTAAGGGTAGCTTTCTTGCCATGACTTTTGTGGAACTCTACAAGTTTTTTTATATCAACATCACAGACGCCATCCCCATAAGTCATCATGAAAGTTTCATTACCAACGTACTCCTGTACACGTTTTATGCGCCCACCAGTCATAGTATTGTAACCTGTATCAACAACAGTTACCTTCCAAGGTTCCAGTTTGCTATGATGTACTGTCATTTCATTTTTCCCATCACGAAAGTCAAACGAGATATCACTGTAATGAATGAAGTAGTTGGCGAACCACTCCTTAATATACTCTTGTTTATAACCTGCACAAATGATAAACTCATTGTGTCCATAATGGGCATACTCCTTCATGATATGCCAAAGAATAGGCATTCCACCTATTTCAATCATAGGTTTTGGTTTGAACACAGACTCTTCACTTATGCGAGAGCCAAAACCTCCTGCTAAAATTACGACTTTCATTGCTCTTATTATTTATTTTTTTAGTGATTAGCCATATTATAAATATCAATATGATAGGCCTGTAAAAATCTATGGATAGACCTATTTGAGCCCTTGCGAAAAAAATCTGCCTGCACAAATACGAAAGCAAACATATTGATAGTAAATACTTTCTTTGTATTATTCTATTCAAAGCTCCATTTTCAGCATAAGCTATAAAAAAACCATACAAAAGGGCAAACATCCAACCAAATTCACCAAAGTTCAAATAAGTCTCAGCTAGCCACGAAAAACCCAATTGATTATTAGTAGTATTTGTAACCTCATTAACCCAAGTTCCCAATTGAATATGCCAATTATCTGGTGTGAGAGGGTCAAGTATGGCTGATGGTATAAAACCTAATAACAAAAAATACAGAATAGTTTGAGAATATTCAAGAAATTGGAAATTATCAATACTAATCATAAGCGGCAATTGTGAAGCGCCCATCTCAAGGATTGTAGAATATGCCGCATACATCAGCCCTTCTGAGCTACTTGATACGTCACCCAAAGCGCCATCTCTAACCTCAGAGATAACACTAAGCATTGCAAAAAATACGAATAAAGCTACAAAAAATAACGGGTAATATTTAGGCTTAAAAAAACGGGGATATACTATAGGAATTGTAAGCACTAGGGCACCAACATATAATATTGACATTGAGCGTGTTCCAGCAAGCATATATGCTAATACAAACCAAAGCCAGCATCCAATAATTAGCTTTACATGTCTTTTTATGAAAATAAAAAAAAGCCCCAAAGCGACCGAACCAAAAATTAAAAGATAAGAATTTAATTCCCTTGATTCATATAATTCATGATATGACATAGTCTGCCTCAGTACAAGTTGATATGTTGTGTATACAAGAACAGAAAAAAGGCACAAATATAGAAGTTTCTCTAACCATTTGACATTAACAGAGGTCTCACGATTATTATGAGAGTAAAAAAAGGAAATCTGTTCTGCCGTAACATTTCTTTCACTTTTCCTCAAATAATAGCTTACACCTAAATTCAATGCCGAAATACACAAGAAATTATATTTCAGCGAATAACATATATCAGACAATGTGTACGTTTTATACAATGAAAGCTCCAAATTAGAACTTGAACCTAAATAATCTAAATGTGATTTTCTCGTTTTGTCGGGAGATAAATGGCGAGAAAAAAAATTTTTGCTTAGTGACAAATCCGCGTAAGAAGCTGAAATACAGAATGTTTACGGAAGCCGAATCCTAAAATGATAAATGCAGACGT
>JAEEGL013052323.1_pt1 | contig 19760 bp, 25 predicted proteins | sample 9134231 | NCBI WGS metagenome assembly JAEEGL01 (sample SAMN16246548, study PRJNA631951) | gut metagenome | biome: gut microbiome; feature: rumen; material: fiber-attached | host: Bos | place: Iran: Karaj | collected 2018-10 | reverse complement strand
TTTGCAAAAATACGCCATCCAAAGCATTTAAACGTAACAAATATTCGCCATATTTTAACCGATTTCACAGAATTATCGTATATTTGAGCAGTTTTTTACCCGTTATTCCAAAGTATGAGAAAGATCCTGCAACTCACGGAGCCCAATGTTTACGCACGCTTCGTCCACGCGCCGGTCCTCCACCCGCTGGTGAGCATCGTCCATTACGACGAGGTCTCTCCCGTCCATACGAGTCTCAACAACTACGGCGTCTATGCGCTGTTCATCCAGCCGGAATTCCCGAAGAATCTCACCTACGGCATGAAGATGTTCGATGTATCGGACGGCTCCATCCTGGCTCTCGCACCCGGCCAGGTCGGCGGGAAGGAAGACGACGGGAAACCGGTCGCGGTGAAAGGCTGGGCCCTGCTGTGGTCGCCGGAACTGTTCCAGGGAACGGACTGGCTGAAACGGCTCCAGGGGTACAAGTTCTTTTCCTATTTCATGGAATCGCTCCGGATGACCTCGTCCGAATGGAGCCGCATCTCCCAGCTTCTCGTCCAGATGCGCCATGAGCTTCAGGAAAACGAAGACACGCCGGCGCTGCGCGCCCTGCTGCGGGGATATATCCTTCTGATCCTGGAATACTGCAACCGGATCTATCTGAGACAGATACAGGAAGAGAGCAAAGACTCCCCCGATATCCTCAAGCGTTTCCACCAGCTGCTCATCGATTACTACGCCGGAAACAGGCAGCTGGAAGCCGGCATCCCGACGGTCACCGGCTGCGCGTCGGAACTCGCCTATTCTCCGCGCTATTTCGGCGACTTGATCCACAAGGCGACGGGCGGAACCGCCATCGGCTATATCCATTCCTTCATCGTGGAACAGGGGAAAAACCTGCTGATGCACGGCCACAACGTCAGTGAAACCGCCCGCCTGCTCGGCTTCGAATACGTCCACCACTTCGACCGGGTCTTCCGGAAAGTGACGCAGATCACCCCGCTGGAGTTCCTGGGAAGGGGGAATCCGGGGAAATGAGTGCCGCGCCTTCGTATACCATCCGCTGGAAATCCACCCCGAACACATGCCGGCGGTCCGCCAGCTTGAAACCGAGCGACGCATAGAGCCGGATCAGGTGCGGCATCCCGCTGTCCGCAACCAGCGCGATCTTCCGGAAGCCCTGGCGCTCCCCTTCCCGGATTCCGTCCTGCAGGAGCGCGCGCCCGATGCCGCGGCGCCGGAAGGATGGGTGCACGGCGAGGGAGTCGAGGTAGTACTCCCCAGGGTCCGTCTCCATGTCGGATTCCACATCCATCCGGGCCAGTTCCGGCCACAGCTCGCGGAAGGTCCGGTGACGCAGTTCGCGGTAGATCGCGCCCGGATAGGAAAGGAGGGAGCCGGCCGGAACGCCTTCCGATTCCGCGACGCGGGTATACCGGTAGGAATAGAGCAGGTCCTCCCGTCGCTCGCACACGACGAGACGCTCGTAAAGATCCGCCGCCGCGGGGATATCGGTCTCGAAGTCATAGAAATGCATCCCGGCCATGATGCATCTGGCCAGGAAAGGCGCATCTTCCGGACGGGCGTCGCGGATGGAGAAACCGGTCGTCATCTGTCGGCGGGCATTTTCGGGATTTCACTCAAAGGTAGCTTTTTTTCTTGCAAAACCCGGCGCTGATCTCTATCTTTGATACAAGAAACGCCAATCCCATCATTTATGGAGACAAGGAAACATCTCGCAGCCGAGAAGAAGCGCTGCAACACGCATAACTGCGCCCAGGCCGTCGTCTGCACCTACTGCGACCTCGTAGGCCTGCCGGAACAGACCGCGCTGGACATCGCCGGCGCGTACGGCACCGGCATGGGCAACATGGAAGGGACCTGCGGCGCCCTGGTCGGCGCCGGAATGATCCTGGGCCTCGCGACCAGGGACCGCAATCTATCTAGGGCCCGGATGAAAGAAATGATGAACCGCTTCCAGGAGCGGAACGGCGCCACCCGGTGCAAGCTGCTCAAAGGCATCGATACCGGCAAGCCGCTGCGCGACTGTCCGGACTGCGTCGCCGACGCGTCAGAGTTTCTGGAAACCTTCCTCTGATACGCCATGGAAACGACTCCGATTCACATCGACGCCGGCTTTCTGCGGCCGCGCCTGCGTCCCCGCGAAAACGACAGCCACAAAGGCGACTACGGGCACTTGCTGATCGTCGCAGGATGCCAGCGGATGCCCGGCGCCGCCGTCCTGGCGACAGGAGCGGCCCTCAAGTCCGGATGCGGGCTCGTCACGCTGCATTCCACGGAACGCGCCCTGCAGGCCGTCGTCAACCAGTTCCCTTCGGCGATGCTCTCCGAAGACCCCGGAGCGACGTTCAGCATCCTGCCGGAAGCCGGACTCGACCGCTTCGCCGCCATCGCCGTCGGGCCGGGACTCGACCGGAAACCCGTCACCCGTGAAGCGCTCCTTGGCCTCCTGCGGGAGGCCCGCGGCAAGGGCATCCCCACCGTCCTGGACGCCGACGCGCTGAACATCCTTTCCGAGACGCGCGACTGGCCGGACCTCGTCCCGAAGGGCTCCGTTCTCACACCGCACCTCGGAGAACTCAAACGGCTCATCGCCTGGGACAACGAAGAAGCGCTTCACAAAGCCGTCGCAGGCATCTGCGAACGGACGGAGTGCGTCCTCGTGCTGAAGGGATACCGGACGAAGGTCTTCACGCCCGGCGGCGCGCGCCTCGTCAACACGACGGGGAATCCCGGGATGGCCAAGGGCGGCAGCGGCGACGTGCTGACCGGACTGATCGGCGGACTGCTGGCGCGCGGCTACGCCCCGCAGGACGCCGCCGCCCTCGGGGTCTGGATCCACGGCTACGCCGGAGACTTCCTGACCGAGACCTCGACCGCCGAGGCGTATAGCAGCCGGGACCTCATCGACATGCTCTGGGCCGGCTTCGCCGCGCTGGAGAAGAATCAATCAATCCACTGATCATGAACAGGACAAGAAGAATACTCGCTGCCACGGCAGTCCTCGCGCTGGCAGCCCTGCTGGCGGCTTCCTGCTGCAACAGGAAGAAAGCGGCGCATGCGGACGCCGGGGCCGTTCCGGAGGAGAATGCCCTCAGCGCGGCCATCGATGACTACTTCACCGGAGAAATCGCCTCCCACTATGACGCGGCGCCGCACAGCATTCCCTTCTGCGACTACCTGGAGGTCGATGACTCGGACCCGGAGGACATCCTCGTCTGGGGCGACTTCTGGCTGCTGAACTACGAGCAGGCCGGCGACACGCTCAAGTGCGTCTCCGGCGGCAACTACCCCGGAAAACTGCACGTCAGGAAGACCGCCGACGGCGGGTTCGATGTCGTCTCCTTCGAACAGGTCGGCGACGGGAACCAGTTCACCCCCACCGCCAAGGCTATCTTCGGCGACAAGTTCGACGCCTTCCTGAAGGCCTGCTCCGACGAAAAGCAGCGGGAGGAAGTCCGCAAGTCCGTCCTCGCCGCCTATGTCGCCAGGAACGACCTTCCCGTGAAATACTATCAGGACTACAGCTGGCCCGCCGTCCAGATCCCGGCCAGCGACACGACCGGAGAGATCCACTGCGACATGCCCGATTCTTCTTCAATCGTGTACCCATACAAGGAAGGATCGATCGACGAACTGCCGCGCTTCAAAGGGGGCGGCCTCGACGTTTTCTACAAATGGGTGCATGAGCGCGTGAGATATGTCAATCCTGAAAAATGTATCTCAGGAAGGGCAACTCTTCGTTTCGTTGTCGGGGAAGACGGTCGTGTTTCCGATGTTGAAGTGCTGCGAGGCGTGGATCCGGAATTCGACGAGGAAGCCATCCGCGTCGTTTCCAGCTCCCCGAAGTGGAAACCCGGAAAGCATCGAGGGAAACCTGTCAGCGTATCCGTCATCATCCCGGTATCATTCCGTATTCAATGATTCTCTCCGCAAAAATGGCTGAACAGGAAAACGGCAATGCAGGACTCACTTGTCGGACCGACGAACCCGAGAGGATCGCCCGGACGAGGATGCTGTGTGATTGAGAAACGATATGAAGGAAAGGAATCACAGCGACCGCCGTCTGATCGGCATCCTGGCGGGCATCGCCGCCGGCATTTCGTACGGAACGAATCCGCTCTTTGCGAAACCCCTGCTGGAAAGCGGTGTCCCCGTGCTGGTGATGCTCTTCTTCCGCTATGCGCTATCGGCGGGTCTCCTGGCCGCCTGGATGCTCTTCAGGAAGGAATCATTTCACGCGGAGCGCAACGAGGTCGGCCTTCTGGGCCTGCTCGGCGTACTTTTCGCCGGAAGCAGCATCTTCCTGTTCCTCTCCTACGCCTACATCCCCTCCGGCCTTGCAACGACGCTGGTCTACCTCTATCCGGTGTTCGTCGCGCTGATCATGGTCTTCCTCCGATTCTATCCGAGCTGGCAGACCTGGATCTCCATCGCGGCCACATTCGGCGGCATCCTCCTGCTTTCGCGACCCTCCGCGGGGGAAGCGGTCCGCCTGCCCGGCATCTTCCTGGCCATCCTCTCCGCGCTCAGCTATGCGTTCTACCTCGTCGTCGTCAACCGGAGCAAGCGCATCAAGCGCGTTTCCGAACACACGCTTACGCTGTACGCCCTCCTGACGGGGACGCTGCTGTTCGCCCTTCTCCGGGCGCTCCAGGGCGGCAGCATGGTGGAAGGCATCCAGACCGCCGCCGACTGGGGCAACCTGCTGGGCCTCGCCATCGCTCCGACGATGATTTCCATGCTCACGCTGGCCGTTTCGACCCGCTGCATCGGGCCGACCAAGACTTCCATCCTCGGCGTGTTCGAACCGCTGACCGCGATCCTGATCGGCACCCTGCTCTTCGGCGAACCGCTGACCGCGCGGATGGCCGTCGGCATCGCCGTCTGCATCGCGGCGGTCATTTTCATGATCCGGCGCTGATCCAGTTCCCTCCCCGGAGCATCCGCATCCGTCCTCACCGATAAAATTGCTACATTTGCGTATGGAAAAGCCGATTCAAACCCCCGCGCCCTTTCTCAAGGGGAACACCGTCCTGTACGTCGGAGACCGCACGGAAGCTTGCACCAACATTATCGACGGGCATTTCTTCCATTTGGCCGATGCGCTGACGTGCCGCGGCTGGTACCAGGAATGGGGCAAGCCCGCCGTCCCGATGACGCCCGGAACGGTCATCGCCATCCCGGCGGAGACGAAGCACTGGCACGGCGCCGCCCGCGACAGCTGGTTCCAGCACCTGACCTACCACACTTCCGTACAGGAAGGCGCGTCCAACGAATGGCTCGAGGCCGTCTCGGACGAGCAGTATGAAAACGTACACCGGCAGAACCCGTAAACGACCCCAAAACACATGCTGAAAAGACTGCTGACCGCGCTTCTCGTCCTGTGCCCCCTGCTCCTCGGAACCGGGGCGCAGGCGCAGCGCATCACGGATTCCTCCTACCGGACCATCGGCCACATCAAGGGCGACGGCACCGTCCAGGACGCCTCCTACCGCATCATCGGCCATATCAAGAACGACGGCACCGTCCAGGACGCCTCCTACCGCATCATCGGCCATATCAAGGGCGACGGCACCGTCCAGGACAGCTCCTACCGCATCATCGGCCATATCAAGAGCGACGGCACTGTCCAGGACGCCTCCTACCGCATCATCGGCCATATCAAGAACGACGGCACTGTCCAGGACGCATCCTACCGCATCATCGGCCACGCCGGCGGCGTCCCGAAGAAATGGGCCGCCTGGTACTTCTTCTTCAGCTGAAAAGATGAAGGATTTCGCGGCGATCGATTTCGAAACGGCGAACGAGTGCCCCTCCAGCGTGTGCAGCGTCGGAGTGGTCGTCGTCCGCGACGGCGCGGTCGCTGCATCCTTCTACAGCCTGATCCATCCCGAACCGGAGTATTACCAGTGGTTCTGCCGGCAGGTGCACGGGCTGGGGCCTGAGGACACGGAAGACGCGCCGGTCTTCCCGCGCGTGTGGGAAAAGATCGCGCCGCTGATCGAAGGACTCCCTCTCGTGGCGCACAACAGCCGCTTCGACGAAGGTTGCCTCAAGGCCGTCTTCCGCGTGTACCGGATGGATTATCCCGACTACACGTTCTACGACACCCTGGCGGCCGCGCGCAGGCACTTCCAGCGCCGGCTGCCCAACCACCAGCTGCAGACCGTCGCCGCCGCCTGCGGATACGACCTCACCCGGCACCACCACGCCCTGGCCGACGCGGAAGCCTGCGCCCGCATCGCCCTGCAGATTCTCTGATAATCAGGTTATTCCCCGAACACGCACCAGCGGACCACGGGAATCCGCCGGAGCCCCTCGTACAGAAGCGGAGAGAGCGTGAACACCGCAACGGCCAGGATCACGTACATCGCCGCCGGAGGCAGCTGCGTGCAGGTTTTCATCAGGTAGCCCAGGCTGGCGACAACCAGGTAATGGACGATGTAGATGCCGTAGCTGGAGCGCGTCATATAACCGGCGAACCGGCCCGTCCGGTCGAAGCGTGCCTTGAACCAGCCCATCATCGCAAGGCACATAAGCCAGCCGTACAGGCAGTTGAGCGGACTGCCCAGGTACTGGGGCGACGTATTGTCCTGGCCGAAAGTCGTGACGATGAGGACGGCGCCGCTGACGACCGCGGCGGCCGCCAGCGGGATCCGGGCCTTCGCGACCTTCTCCTGCACGGCGTCGTGGGAAAAGACGAAATAGCCCAGCAGGAAAGGAACCAGGTAGAACAGCGGCTTGTACAGGTTCAGCAAGCCGTCGGGGCTCTCCGGACGCGGATTGCGGATGAGGGTCTGTTCGCCGGCCCAGAACAGGACGCCCAGCAGGACGATCCACCCGAGGCCCGCCTTGCCGCACCAGGCACGGGAACGGTCCTTCCGGTCCAGCGCGTGCGCCAGCAGCAGGACCAGCGAAAGCAGCCACAGCACCTGGATGAACCAGAGCGGCCCCGTGCCGGAGATCGCCATGATAAGGTATTTCACGACCCCGGGCACTTCGTCGAACACGCCCTGCCTTTGGGCTACGAGCGTATTGAAATACCCCACCATCCAATGGAATACGAGCAGGCCGACCGTTCCGGGAACGAGCAGTTTCCTGGTCCGCGCCCGGAACCATTCCTTCCCGCTGTGCCGCTCCAGGGCATAGCGCGCGCTGATGCCGGCCAGGAGAAACAGCAGGGGCATGAACCAGGGATACAGGATGTACATCACAACATCCTGATACTGAGGACCGTCTCCGAAGCCGCCGATGCCTCCGAAAACACCCTTGTTGTTGTAGAAATAGATGACGTGATAAAGCAGCACCAGGAGCACCGTCACCCAGCGCAGGTTGTCCAGCCAATGGCGTCTCATTTCGGCAGGCCCTCCATCACCTGATCGATGGCGCTCTGGAAGATTTCGGTCTTCACCAGCGCAATTCCCCGCTGGTCGCCCAGGAGGAGCAGCGCGTCGCCGGGTTTGATGTCGTAGACCTTGCGGGCGTCGCGGGGGATCACGATCTGTCCCTTGTCCCCCACCTTGACCACGCCGAAGATGTATTTTCCTTCATGTTCCTGCATATGCGGATAAGTTAGAAATTTCCTACAAATATAACTATTCTCCGCCAGGAAACAAAAAAAAAGTGCAGCCTTCCGGCTGCACTTTCCAACCCCGAAGGGTGATGGGAATCACTGGATCTCGATCTGGCGGACCGCCTTCTGGACTTCCTCCGGCGCGATCTTTGGAATGCGGACGTTCAGCACGCCGTTCTCGACCTTCGCCTCGATCTTGTCCGCCTCGGCATTGTCGGGCAGCGAGAGCATCTGCTGGAATTTCTCGTAGGAGAACTCCCTGCGCAGGTAGCGTCCGTGATGCTTCTTCTCGTGGTTCTCGGCCTTCTTCTCCATGTTGATGACGAGGTTGCCGCCTTCGTCCACGTGGACCTCGAAATCGTCCTTGGTGAGCCCGGGGGCCGCCAGTTCGACTTCGTATTCCTTTTCGTTTTCGATGACGTTGATGGCCGGAGCCGTATAATTCGTTCTTTCCATCCAGTTGTTGTCGAAGAGATCATTGAAGATGTCAGGCAACCAGCTTTGCGTTCTTCTAACAGGTAACATAACAAAAACAATTTTAATCTTCACCGGCATCCGGTCCTTACGTGGCCTTCCGTCCGGGTTCCTCAGCGGAACACCTCAGGAAAGGCAAACGGCGGACCAAGCCCGGAAACCGGAAAGATTGGCACTTTCGCAGTGACAAAAAGTCACCTGGCGGAGAAGAAGGCGTACCAGACCGCGATGAGTTCCTCGAGGGTCAGGTAGCCGTCGAAGGTGAAGAGGATGTCGCGCTGGAAGGTCGAAGTCCCTTCGTAGACCCTCCCGCCGCGGACCGTCGCGACGACATCCCGCGTGAACGAAGAAGTGCCCCGGAAGATCCGGCCGTCCCGGACGGTGAAGAGGATGTCGCTCGTGAAGGAGGAAGTCCCCGCGTAGACTTTCCGTTCCCGGACGGTGAACACCACATCGCTGGAAAAGGGAGACGTTCCCTTGTGGACCCGGTTCTCCCGGACGGTGAAGAGGATGTCGCTGCTGAAAGAAGACGTCTCCTTGTAGACCTTGCCGTCGCGCACGGTGCAGATGACGTCGGTCGTGAAGCGGCTCGCGCCCTTGTAGACGCGCACGCCGTCCCCGCCCGCCTTCAGCGCGAAAGGCAGCGACAGGAAAAGAAGGAAGGCAAGAAACGCTCTCATGCTTCCAAAGGTAGGGAATTCCGAAGGAAAAACCTATCTTTGCAAGGAGAATATATCAAATAATCAAGATGATGACGAACCGACCCTTCGCCGGCACATGGATCTTCCTGCTGCCCCTTGTCATCACGCTGTCGTCCTGTGTCGACCGTGACTACGACTTCTCGAAGATGGACCAGAAGGTCCACCTGCAAAAATCCGTCTGCCGCATAAACGGGGAAAACCAGATTCCCGCGCCCGTATTCACCGCATACGGACAAACGCACTATGAAGGAAGCGGGACTTTTACGCTGACGCTCAATGGGGGATCGGACGGATTCCTGCTGGGAGAGGTCCAGCTTCCGATGCATAACAAATCCACCGCATATGCCAGGAAAGCGGAAATGACCGGCACCATCCTCTCCGACATCCCCTACGAAATGGAGGCGGCGGTTTCCTTGGTCGAATACGACGAAACCGCACGGGACGTCATCTTCCCCTTCAAACCCGTCGCCGGTGTGACCGTGACGCCCGACCGCATCCGGATCATCCCCGGCAAGGAGATCCCTTTCAGCATCTCGTTCACGTCCGGCGCCGTTTTCCACTGCGAGTCCGCCGGCCTGAGACTGAAGACCGCCGAACAGACCCTCGTCCTGGACGAGAACCAGCAGATTTCATTCAAAGACTTGAAGGTCAACTACCCGGAAGGGGTGGACATCTATTGAAAACAAGACCATGAAACGGATCATCACCACCCTTTTGCTTCTCGCGGGCATCCAGGCCTTCGCACAGGATTTCTCCACCGGCTATTTCCTGAAAGGATATACGTACGCATACCGGCTGAACCCGGCGCTGCGCCCCGCGCGCGGCTTCATCAGCCTGCCGGGCATCAGCAATGTCAACGCGAGCATCAGCGGAAACGTCGGAGCCGACTCCTTCTTCTTCCCGGTAAGCGGCGGAAAGACCGGTACGTTCCGGCATCCGGAAGTATCCGCAACGGATTTCCTCTCCCGCCTGCCTGAACGCAGCGTCCTGACACCCCATGTCAACACGAACATCCTCGGATTCGGCTTCAAGTCCGGGAAATCCTTCCATACCTTCGACATCGACTTCCGGAGCATCAACGGAATCTCCGCCTCCAAGGGGCTCCTGCAGTACATGAAGGAGGGCGCAGCCGGCGGGATCACCATTCCGGAGATCACCTTGGACGACCAGACCTTCGCGGAGGTCGCCTACGGCGTGAACTTCCCGGTCGGGGACCGGCTTGTGCTCGGCGCCCGCCTGAAAGCGCTGGTCGGCGGCGCGATGATGCAGGCGCGCGTGACCGATGTCACGATCACCGAAAACGGCGACAACGAGGTCTTCCGCGCGAAAGGACACGCGACGGCCGCCCTCAACGGGCTCGAAATCAAGACCCAGGACGCCACCTCGGGCGGAGCGCGCGATGTCATCGACTGGGAGCGGACCCAGGTCAATTCGCTCAAAGGCATCGCCGGACTGGGAGCGGCGGCCGACTTCGGCATGGAGTTCCGCCTGACCGAACACCTCCGGCTTTCAGCGTCCCTCCTGGACCTGGGCGGGATCCGCTGGGATACACCCGTCGCCGCGGAAACCACCGCGGATTCCTGGGAGCGGGAAATCACCGACTCCTTCGACTTCGAGGGCCTGCTCAACAAGTTCGAATTCCACCAGACCGGAGAATCCGCGTCCTTCCGCATGCTGCCCCTGACGCTCCGCGTCGGCGCCGAATACGCGTTGAACGAGAAAATCGGATTCGGCGCGCTGGCCACGCAGCGGATGGGCCTGTTCCCGCTGACGGAACTCCGCGGATCGGTCAACAGTTTCCTCGGCGACTTCTTCGGATTGTCCGCCAGCGCCGCCGTGAGCAACCTCGGCGCGTCTTGGGGCGCCGCCATGAACATCGATGCCCACGCATTCGACCTGTTCCTCGGATTCGATTCGATCCCCACACGGTTCTCGGCGCAGTACATCCCGCTCGGCCGCGCCAACATCGCGGCGACGGCGGGGCTTTCCATCACCTTCGGAAAACGCGTCGCCGTCCGGTAGAAAAGGCATTGTCTGTATGACTCGGTGGGATAAGACGAAGGAAGCGCTGGGGAAGGCGGTCTACGCGCTGGACTGCCTGCTGCTGGCGGCGGCCGTTGCCCTGGCGGTCGGCGTGCTGGTCCGGACCGTCCGGCTGGAAACGTTCTCCCTTGGCCGGATGATGCTGCACCGCAACCTGGCCGCCGGCTTCTTCGCGTTCTTCCTGCTCTTCCTCCTTCCGCGCGTCCGCGCCAACACGCGCTGGATGATGAAGTTCACGCACGAGTTCACCCACCTGTTCTTCGCCCTCCTCTTCTTCCGGAAAATCCACCGGTTCAACGTGGACGACCGCGACAGCCACGTCTCCTTCGGAAACGGATGGTTCGGCTACCTGCCCATCACCCTGTCGCCCTACTGCATCCCGCTGTACACCCTGGCGCTCCTCCCGTGGCATTTCACGTCGGACAGAGGCTTGTTCCTCGCCTTCATCGACCTGCTCATCGGGTTCACATACGCCTTCCACGTCTGCTGCTGGCTGAAACAGACCCGGCTGCACCAGACCGACATCACCGGCCCGGGCGCCGTCCGCTCGCTGCTCTTCATCGCCTTTTTCCAGACGGTGGGGCTCTGCCTCGTCCTGCTGACGCCTTCCAGCGGCGTGCAGCTGGCCCTCCAGCGGGTCTTCATCCAGTTCCCGACCGACATTCTTCACAGCATCTTCGCATAAAACAACAACCCGGAACCATATGGAAATCAACGTCTATTCCCAGTATTTCGAGGCAAAGGCCACCTTCTCCGGCGTGGAGCGCCGGGGCGCGCTGGTCCTGCTGGTCTCCGACTCGGAGGCCGGAAACATCTCCTACCGCGCCGCCGTCTCCTTCTTCCCGCACCGCGACGCGGAAGACTTCGCCGTCTCCTACGACGCCTGTTTCGAGAAGGAACTCTACAACGCCCCGGGCCGGCGCTCCCGCAAGCGCGAGGCCGCCCTGCTGGAGACGCTCCGCGGCGAAATCGACGCCCTGGCCGCGGCGAACGGCGCTTCGGTCGACTGGACGAAACCCCTCGGCGAAGCCCGTCTGGGCTGACGCCTGTCGGCACCTGGAAGCATAAGCCATGGTCACACTCATCATCATTGTCGCGACGGTCGCCGTCAGCCTGCTCTGCTTTACCGGGACCCTGGACATCTCCCGCCTGATGTTCAACGCCTACGCCGTCTGGCACCGGAAGGAAGGATACCGGCTGCTGACCAGCGGGCTCGTGCACGGCGGCTGGGGGCACCTGTTCTTCAACATGCTCACCCTCTACTTCTTCGGACGGGTGGTCGAGCAGTACTTCTCCCTCGCCTTCGGCGGCACGCTGGGGATCGTCCTGTATGTCGCGCTGTACGTGAGCGCCATCGCGGTCTCGTCGCTCTGGGACCTCTTCAAGCACCGCGACGACTGGAACTACAACGCCCTCGGCGCGTCCGGCGCCGTTTCGGCCGTGCTTTTCGCCTCGATCCTCTTCGAGCCGAAGATGGGCATCTACATCTACCTGATCCCCATCCCCGTGCCCGGATTCGTCTTCGCCCCGCTGTACCTGCTCTACTGCTGGTACATGGCGCGGCGCAACATCGACAACATCGGCCACACCGCCCACTTCTGGGGCGCCGTGTACGGGCTGGTCTTCCCGCTCGTCTTCCGGCCGGACATCATCGGCCACTTCCTCGCCCAGATGGGGCGCTGACGGGGATTATTTCTGAAGATACCGGCGGCGGTCCGCCTCCGGGAATTTCTCGATGGCATACCGGAGCATCGTCCGGGGCATTTCGCGGAAGCGGGGCTCCAGATAGGCTTCCAGGGCAGCCCGGTCGCGTTTCCCGGCCTCACGGAGCAGCCACCCGACCGCCTTGTGGATCAAGTCGTGCGGATGGTGCAGAAGGATGTCGGCGATGGCGAAGGTGTCGGCCACTTCCCCGTGGCGGACGAACGTCATCGTGCTGACGATGCCGATCCGCTGCTCCCAGAGGGTCTTTCCGTCGCGCGCCAGGGTGTAGAGCAGCGAACGGTCCCTGTCGAGCAGCCACTCCCCCAGCAGCGGATAGCAGGAGAGGTCGACCAGGTCCCAGTTGTTGATGCCGGCGGTATGCGCCAGGTAGAATCCGACGCACCGCTCCCGGAGCGCCGGGTCCTTCTTCGCGTGGGAGAAGATCTCGACCAGCGTCAGAAGGGCGGCCAGGCGCACCTCGTGGTACGGACTGGCCATGCATTCCTCCAGCTCGGGAAATCCGGTCCCGCGCCATAGCCGCTTCACGACGGCGCGGGTCTGCGGGACCTTGATTCCCAGGAACTTGTCTCCTTCGCCATACTGTCCCGGCCCCGTCTTGAAGAAACGGGAGAGTCCGGGCACCTGCTCCGGGCTGGAGAGCCGGAGCATTTCTTCCAGCAGGGCGTTCATCGGGCGGCTACCGTTTGTCGACCACCTGCGCGTTGGAGTACGCTTCCGGACGGAAGGTGACGCTCTCTTCCGTGACGCCGGGGATCACGTTCTCGATGGCGAACGAGAACAGCGGCTTCTTCGAGCGGATGTAGACCGGCAGGTAAGTCGCCTTGGCGACGGCGAGTTCCATCGACTTCGGGTCGTCCTTGTCCTTGTTGGAACGAGACCGCTTGCAGAGGATGTACCACGCCTCGGGCGTCTCTTTCTGGAGCTTGAAATCGTAGCCGTCGCGGAGGCTGTCGAACTCCTTCAGGTGGGACTCGTTCCCGTCCGCCGAGGATGGCTTGCGGTTCTCGACCGTCAGCGTGTTGTCCCGCGAATCATACGTCCATTCCGTCGTCTCGTCGTACCAGCTGACCACGTTCTTGTCGGAAGAGGCGAAGGAAGCCTTCATCTTCTTGCCGAGGACCATGTAATGGGAACGGACCGTTCCCAGGATCGGCATCTTCATGATGAAATCCATGGAGAAACCTTCCGCATTGCAGCGTTCCAGCTGCGTGCCCATCTGTTTGACGATTTCTTCAGGCGTCTGGGCGGAAACCACCGCGCCGGACAGGAGCATGGCGGCGAGCGCCGCAAGGAAAAACTTGATTTTCATATACTGATTGATTGGATGCAAGATTACCGGAAGCCGAAGCGCTTGGCCATCCGGCGGACCGCCCGGCGGCCGTGGCCGAGCACCAGCGGCGTCTCCACCGTCTGGCTCTCGATCTCGCGGACATCGTCGTTGTGGGTGAAGTCCAGGTGGTCGGGGTACTTGAAAACCAGGTCGGCGGTGGGCCGGCCGTGGTAGCGGATCAGCTGGTTGCGCGGGATGATCCAGGTGTTGTCCTCCATCGTGATGGACGGATACCAGGCGTTGAAGAGGCGGATGCAGCAGTTCTCCGTCCGCTCGAACCGGTTCCCGCGGATGACGAACCCGTCGGTCTGCGCCGTCGTGTCGTACAGCATGAGGTGCGCGGCGTTCGGATTCCAGCGCTGCACGTGGCCCCAGCCCTTGCCGGCGTCGCGGCAGACGTTGTTCTCGAAGCGGATGTTCTCGGTGCGCGCGCCGTCGCCCTGCTGCCAGTATTCGAAGGAATACTCGCAGTTCCAGACTTCGTTCCCGCGCCAGGTGATGTTCTTCTGCAGCTTGTCCGCCTCGCTGGACTGGTGCGTCAGGCCGGCGTCCCAGCACTCCCAGACGCGGCAGTTCTCCACGAGGACGTCTTCCGCCGCGCTCCAGAACTCGATGCCGTTGCCGAAACGCACGCCGCGGCCCGCCTCATCGTAATACAAGGTGCCGCCGCCGATCCACGAGACGTCGCAGCCCCGGATGACGATGCGCTGCACGCCGGCGCCGCCGATCCCGTGCGCCGCCCCGTAGCGGAGCCAGAGCCCTTCGTAGACGACGTCGTGGGCGAACGCCTCGGCGATGACGTGCACGTTTTCAGCCAGTTCGACCGAAGAGAAACGCTGCCCGGGATTCCCGGGGCTCATCAGGTAGACGGCCCCTTCCTCGCGGACCCAGCAGAAATGCAAGTCCTTCGAGAGCAGGTCCGGCCGGTCGACCTTCCAGGCGCAGCCCGCCTCCCCGTGATCGAGGATGATGTTGCCCAGCTCCTTGGAAGATGGCTGCACGCAGCGCCACAGCCCGGGACGCACCTGCGTCCAGCGGGCCGGGTCGCCGGCATCGTACGATGGCTCGAGGACCGGCTTCTCCCCTGCTCCGAACGACCCGTAATACACGGGCGCGCCGGGCCGGCCGGATTTCGGTTCCAGATGGCCGCGGAAGATGTCGCCGCAGCGGAACAGCACGCGGTCTCCCCCGGCGAGTTCGGCGCGGTTTACCCGCTCGAGGCTCTTCCAGGCCCGTTCGGGCGAAAGGCCGTCGGCCTGGTCGTCGCCGCCGGACTGTACGTAGAACGTCCTCCCCTGCGCCCCTGCGGGCGCCGCGAAAAGGACCAGGGCAAGGAGAAAGCCCATGAACAGGCGGAGCCGCTCCGCCTTCAGAAACCTGCGGTTCGCCATAGCAGTTACTCGATTTCACCCATCATGCGGGCGAACCGCTCCAGGACGGAAACCGAAGCCAGGGCACAGTTGATCCAGTGGGTGCGCGCCGAATAGGGCACCTCCGGATTGAAGAACCACTTGGTGGGAAGGACGCCCGTGAGCGGGCACTGCGACTTCACGGCCGCGTCCAGCAGGGCCTTGCCCTTGGCGAGGGCGAGCTTGTCGCCGGTCGCGCTGTAGAGCGACAGGTAGGAATTCGCCATCTCGACGACGCTGGCGTCGATCGGGGTCTGGTAGTTGTACTGTTCGAAGACGCAGGGGGTGAGCATCATCTTGTAGCCCTCCGGCCCCACGGGGGTGTCCCAGTAGGTGAACTGGTCCTCGCTGAAGCGGATCATCTCGCGGCACTGCTCGATCTCCTCCTTCGTGGGCTTCTTGGTATCCAGCAGATAGATGGAGAAATCGTTCGCCTGGCCGTGCGTCAGGTCCTGGTATTTCACCCAGTGCTCCGTCGGCTGGTCCTCGAACTGGCCGTTGAAGTTGAAGGTCGCCAGCACGTTCTTCTTGATCCATTCCTCGCCGCGAATGCGGGCGTCCTCATAGTCCTGCAGCCCGTACTCCTCGCGCAGGCGCGTGAAGAGGTGCAGCAGGGACGTGGGGATGCTCCGGGCGGGCGTCACCGAAATACCGGTGTCGAACTCCACCTTCACCGGCCAGGAACCGTCCTCGGCCTGCAGGCGCTTGTAGGTGTCGGCGATATGGATGGCGAACTCGTAGTAGCGCTCCTCGCCGGTCGCGTTGTAGAGGTCGAGCAGGGCGTTGGTGGCGGAAACCGCCTCCATGAACATCGTCTTGCCCTTGTTGATCTGGTGGACATAATACTCGCCTTTGGTCTTGTCCAGCGGGTCGAGGTAGTACGTCGCCGGGAAGTACTCCAGCGGAGCGCCGGCCGGCTGGGCGCTGCCCATCATGCACTCCGCGGCGTTGCGGGCGATGGTGAGGGCCTCTTCGCGCAGTGCAGGCACCTGCGAGGCCAGGAAGCACTCCATCCGCACCGTGGCGCCGTAGATCTTGCAGGCGTAGCCGTTCAGCTCGTACGAGAGGTCGGGGCCAGCGTTCTCGATCCAGTGGTGGATGGCCGGCATCTTGTGGAAGTAGACGGCCGTGCGCACGGCGGCCTCATGATAGCCGCGCGGGGCCTCGGTGTACGGGCCGTGGAAAGGGAAATCGCGGTAGAACGTCCTGCGGCCGGCCTCTCCGACGACTTTTCCGGACTTGTCCAGGCCTTCGACCACCAGTTCCGTCCGTCCGACGGGGACCTTGCCCCAGACCGGGCTGAGGGCGCTCTGCGGCGAATCGGCCTTGAACGTCCACTCCTTGTAGGGGCCGGGGCCCGGAGCGGCGTCCTTCGCGGAGTAATTGCGCGTCTCGACGCCGTTTCCGATGAAATACATGCTCTCGGTCATGTTGTCATGCTCGGCCTGGCGGATGGTGAAGAGATACTTCACGGCGCCGGGCACCTCCTTGAAGTCGAAGGCCGGGGCATAGATGAAACGGTAGGAGAATCCGTTCCAGAAAGGAACCTCGTCTCCCCTGCCGGGATGGATGGGGTGGTTGTATTCCTTCAGCGCCTTGGCGTTCAGGGATCTGTAATTCAGCTTCACGCCTTTGGCGGAACGGTCCTTGGCATCGAGCCCCGTGGAAAGGACGAGGGATGCGCCGAGGACGAGCGCGAGCAAGCCGGAAAATCTGTGCGTCATGTCGGTCGGTTTTTATGTGAACAATTTTGATGTGAATAATCGTTTCCGAGGCGGAAAGATAATGAAAAAAACGCAATCCGGCAACATGGGACGCCGTTCCAGACGCTTTTTTATTATCTTTGCGGAAAGACCCATGGCCTATGATCATCCGACACGAGACTCCTGAAGACTACCGCGCCGCCGAGCTGCTGACCCGCGACGCGTTCTGGAACGTATACCGCCCCGGATGCACGGAACACTTCGTGCTGCACCGCTACCGCGAGAACCCCGATTTCATCCCCGAACTCGATTTCGTCCTGGAGGAAGACGGCCGCTTGATCGGCCACGTCATGTTCTCCAGGGCCGAACTGGTGCTGGACGACGGCACCCGGAAGCCCTCCTGGACGTTCGGCCCCATCGGCATCCATCCGGCGTTCAAGCGAAAGGGATACGGGCTCAAGCTGCTGAACTTCGCGCTGGACAAGGCCCGCGAAATGGGGGTGGGATTCCTTTGTATGGAAGGGAACATCGCGTTTTACAAGCACGCTGGGTTCCGGTTGGCCAGCGAATACAACATCCGGTATCACGGCATGCCGCCCGGCGAAGAAGTCCCCTTCTTCCTGGCGCAGGAACTCATTCCGGGCTGGCTGCAGGCCAACGGGATCGAGGAAGCGACCTACTGCCCGCCGGAAGGGTATTTCGTGGCGGATGCGGATCCGGACGCCTTCGAACGGTTCGAGGCTTCCTTCCCGCCGAAGGAAAAGCTGCGTCTTCCGGGGCAGCTGACCTACGACGGCGTGATGGAAACGGCCCGGATCGTCCTGCGTCCCTGGCGTGACGACGACGCCCCCGTCCTCTTCAAGTGGGCTTCGGATCCGGATGTGGGGCCGCGTGCCGGCTGGGCGCCGCACCGGTCGGTCGAAGAGAGCCTGGAGGTCATCCGGACGGTCTTCCGCGACGCGACATATACCTGGGCGGTCGAACTGAAGGAGACGGGAGACGCTATCGGCGCCATGGGGTACGGCCCTTCGTGCGACTGCGACCTGCCGGCGCGCGAAGGCGAACCGATCGTCGGCTACTGGATCGCCAAGCCCTACTGGAACCGGGGCCTCTGCACGGAGGCGCTCGGGCTGTTGCTGGAGCACATCCGCCTCACGACCGGCGTCAAGTCGCTTATCGGCGGCCATTTCGTGGACAATCCCGCCAGCGGCCGCGTGATGGAGAAGTGCGGCTTCGTCCCCACCGGCGAGACCGTCGTCGACGAGGCGATGTACTTGGGCAAAGACCACCCGATCCGCGTCCTCCGGAAGGAAATGTAGGGGGGAAACTGCAAAAAGTAGGGTGAAAACGTGGGGAATGTAGGGAGAAAATAGTACTTTTGCAGGAAAAAGCAGGAGAACCATGGCAAAGAACGATCACCTGATTGCCCTGACGGAGCGCTACAGAGAACTTGGAATCGACGCGCAGATAGACTACGAGAAGTTCTATCTGTATTCGATCATCACGCACTCCACGGCCATTGAAGGATCGACCGTGACGGAGATCGAGAACCAGCTGCTCTTCGACGAGGGGATCACCGCAAAAGGCAGGACCCTTGTCGAGCAGATGATGAATCTCGATCTCAAGCAAGCCTACGAGGAAAGCATCCGCCTGGCCAGGCAGCACGCGCCGATCACCGTCGACGTCCTGAAGAGTCTCTCCCGGCTGGTCATGCAGCACACCGGTACGACATACAAAACCGCGCTGGGCGAGTTCTCCTCCGCCAACGGGGACCTCAGACTGGTCAACGTCAGCGCCGGCGTCGGAGGGAAATCCTACCTGAGCTATCAGAAGGTTCCCACTCGTTTAAAGGAATTCTGCGATTGGATCAATGAGATGCGCTCCCGCGCCCTGTCCGCTGCCGAACGGTATGAACTCAGTTTCGAAGCGCACTACCGCCTGGTGACGATCCACCCGTGGGTGGACGGGAACGGACGCATGGCACGGCTGATCATGAACCACATCCAGTTCGAATACGGACTGATTCCGGCCAAGATCCTCAAGGAGGACAAGGCCAGCTACATCAACGCGCTCATCGCGACCCGCGAGCAAGAGGATCTGAGCATTTTCAAGGACTTCATGGCCGGAGAGATGGCCAAGACGCTGTCGGACGACATCGCCGCCTTCCTAGCATCGACGGAAGCGGTCGTGAAGGAAAAGACATCCCCAAGGGGAAAGGGCCCCAAACGCAGGGAGATGATCCTGGACCTTCTCAGGGAGCATCCGGAGTTTTCTGCAAGCAAGCTGGCGGCGGCTGTCGGAATCACGCCGAAAGGCGTCGAGCGACATCTGGCCCATCTGAAGGCTGCCGGCATCATCCGGCGGGAAGGTCCGGCCAAAGGAGGAAAGTGGGTCGTGGTTTCAGAATGAGGGGAAGGAAGGGATGCTGGCGGCGTGGTTTCGTCAGCGGCTGTTGTGAATTGCCTTCAGATTATGTATCTTTGACACTAGAGCAACAGTTCCGCCAGCACTTGGACTTAATTGGCGGATGTTGTGATTTGCTTTCAGATTTTGTACCTTTGACACTAGAGCAACAGTCGGGGAGCGTGAAGACCTGTATTTCCGCGAGTTGTGATTTGCTTTCAGTTTTTGTACCTTTGACACTAGAGCAACAGTGTGACCAGAAAGGATATCATACTCCAGATCGTTGTGATTTGCTTTCAGATTTTGTACCTTTGGCACTAGAGCAACAGTGCTGCTGGACTTCGTGGACTACGTCAACGCGTTGTGATTTGCTTTCAGATTTTGTACCTTTGG
>JAEEGL014478249.1_pt1 | contig 19761 bp, 12 predicted proteins | sample 9134231 | NCBI WGS metagenome assembly JAEEGL01 (sample SAMN16246548, study PRJNA631951) | gut metagenome | biome: gut microbiome; feature: rumen; material: fiber-attached | host: Bos | place: Iran: Karaj | collected 2018-10 | reverse complement strand
TTGTATAAGCGCAAAGATTTCGCCCGCTGCGGCGGGCGACCGTGGGCGCTGCCCCCGGACCTCGCCAGCCTTTCGAGAAAGGCTGGACCGAAAGCTTTTATTGTGAATCCCCCAAGTTTTCGTGAAGATCCAAAAAAAAGCGGAAATCGCAGCGTTCTGCAGGCAGAAAAAAGCGATGCACACAGGCACGCCTGCATGCACCGCTGAAAAGCTGTTTTTTAAACACCGTACGATTATGGATTGCCGAAACCGAAGGGATCGTCATAAGAACCGCCGAAGGGATCGTTAAAATAATCGTCGAAGTAATCGCCGAAATAATCGTCGAAGCTGGAGGAGGTTGTGGTTTCTTCCTGCGGGGAATAATCGGCTTTATCCTCAACCAGCACGCCGGTGACCGTGGTTTCATCGAAGCTGTAATCGGAATGGATCCGGACTACCTTCATCGTGATCTTATCCCCTACGTGCATCTCCTCTATCATGGCGGCCAGATCCGTAGAGGAATTCAGGTCCTTGCCGTTGATCGCCGTTACCAGATCGCCCTTTTGCAGCTTGCCGTAAAAATCGCTGTCCTCGGATACGTCCGCAATGATAATGGAACCGCCGGGCAGACCCTTGATGGCAACGAACATTGCGTAGGCCTGTTCCGTGGAAGCTCTGAGATAGGAGATACCGATCTTCGGCCGGTTCGCCACGTAACCGTTGGCAATAATGCTGTTCATCACGTCAACGAACACGGAGGAAGGAACGGCAAAGCCCATGCCTTCGTATTCGTCGTCCACGATCTTCATGGAGTTGATACCGACCAGCTGGCCGTATTCGTTTACAAGCGCGCCGCCGGAGTTGCCGGGGTTGATGGCCGCATTATGCTGAATGCATTCCATGGTATAGCCCGAGGAGGAAGAAGCAACGGGGCGGTCCAGCGCAGTAACGATACCGTTGGTAAACGTATTGGCAAACTCGGTGCCGCCGGGATTACCGATGGCATAGATTGTATCGCCGACCTGCAGACTCTTGGAATCGCCTATCTCGATTTTCTGCAGACCTGTAGCCTCAATGCGGATCACACCGATATCGGTTCGGGTATCGTACCCCACGATCTGCGCGGTATATTCTTTTTCATTATAGAGCTGTACCACGATGCTCTGCCCTGCGCCGGAGATCACGTGCGCACAGGTCAGAATATAGGTGTATTTGCCTACGGTATCCTCCGTCCAGATCACGCCGGAGCCTTCGGAAGAAAGGGATTTGGAATTGTTTGCGTATACCAGAATGCCTACGGAAGACGGCAGAATCTTTTTATAGATTTCCGTGGGCGGGATCGTATCGTCGGCGGAAAGCGTTTTGCCGGAAGCTGACGGAGAATATGCCGTTGTGGCTTCATCCACATTCTCTACGGCGTCCGCTACGGAACGCGTGGTTTCGGGAACGGTCGGATTGCTGCGCTGCCCTTTCACCACTCCGGAGATCACCATTGCCAGTACGCCGATCAGGATCAGACCGAGAATAATGATGACGACCGCGCCGCCATGCTTCTTTTTGCCGCCGTCCTGCGGCGGTTCCGAATAAGCGTAAGGATTGCGGGAATCCACGCTGACGGCAGGACGCGCGCCGTTTCTGCCGTAAGGATACGAACCGTAATGATTGGAATAGGGATTTTTATTCTGCGGTCCGGCGGAAACCTGCGGCGGCTGTGCGCCGGGCGCCCGGCCCTGCCCGTAAATATACGGATTCTGATACGGCGGCTGCGCTCCCGTTTCTTCCTCTGCGGGAACCTCATCGGCAGCGGGAGCATCTTCTGCAGCCGGAGCATCTTCTGCAACGGGAACATCTTCTGCAGCCGGAGCATCTTCTGCAGCGGGAATTTCTTCGGCAGCTGCTTCCGGCTTTACAGCGTCAACGGCGCCGTAAACGGCATCTACAGGGATCTCCGCGGTTTCGGCTGCCGCCTCAACGGTTTCTTCCGCGGTTTCGGCTGCCGCCTCAATGGTTTCTTCCGCAGTTTCGGCTGCCGACTGTACGGTTTCTTCCGCGGTCTCGGCCGCTGCCTGTACGGTTTCTTCCGCAGTTTCGGCTGCTGTCTGTACGTTTTCTTCCGCGGCAGATGCAGCGTTATTCTCAGCACCTTTCAGCGCGTCAAAGATATCGTCGTTCATAATAAGTCCATCCTTTCTTTAACACGGAAATATATTATAATACCAACTTTAAATATAATTAAAAATCAGTTGTCAGCCGTCTGCGTATCCAACGGCAGAGATACGGTAAATTCCGTAAACGAATCGCCGTCGCTGTTTACAGTTATTGTGCCGTGATGCAGATCGACTATACTTTTTACAATGAAAAGACCGATCCCGAAGCTCTTGGAATCCAGACCTCTGGATTTATCCACTTTATAAAAACGGTCGAATATCAGTTCGCGGTCCGCTTCAGGAATGCCGCGGCCTGTATTGCGGATCCGGAAAACGGCGTTTGTCGATTCGGCATTGAGCGTCAGCGTGATCGTACCGCCCTCAGGCGTAAATTTGACTGCGTTATCTACCAGATTGAATACGACCTGATGCAGCAGCGTTTCGTCTGCGGTCACTTTGATATTGGAAAGCGTATCGAGCCCGAGGATCTCCACTTCTTTTTTCTCTATCGCCTGCTCAAAATCAAGCATAACGCTGCAGATCATATGCGGCAGATCCACCTGCGTCAGCGACAGTTCCAGCTTTCCGGCTTCGATTTTGGAGATATTCAGCATGGCCACCACAAGGCTGGAAAGACGCTTGGTTTCTTCGGATACGATGCGCAGATACTTTTCCTCGTCCTCCGGCGGGATCGTGCCGTCCAATATTCCGTCGATAAAGCCGCTGATGATCGTCATCGGCGTTTTTAACTCGTGCGAGGTATTGGAAACGAACGCGCTGCGGGATTCTTCAATGCGTTCCAGACTGTCCGCCATGGAATTGAAGGAATCGGCAAACACGGCGAGCTCGTTATACGTATCGCTGGCGCTGATCCGTTCAGAGAAATCGCCCTGCGCGTACTGTTTCGTAACGGCTGTCATCTTTTTCAGCGGTTTTACCAGCCGGAACGACGTGATCAGCGAAACGAGAAACGCCACGAACACGCCGAGCAGCGCCGCGCGGATAAACATACGTACGAACTGCGTGGTATACGGCAGATAGGCGTCGCTGACGTCCTGAAACGCCACCACGTACAACAACTGCTTATCGCTGGTAACGATGGCTACGGAAGCAATAAATACGTCCTCGTCCCGAAACGATACCCTGCACTGATCCGTATAGGCTAACGGATAAACGACAAACGTTTCGCGCATGATCTCTTCATCCAGAAGGATCTTGCCGTGCTCGGGGCACAGCGGCGCGCCGTTTGCCCTTTCCTGGCAATAAACCACGTTGCCGTCATCGGAAAAAACGAGCAGCACCGATTCCGCGGGCTCCGCCACGGCAGAATACGCCGTGCTGAGCAATTCCGGGTTTTCCGAAAAAATATCGGTATTGTAACTGCCCTCATAAATGGATAAAACGCTCCGGGACAGACTCAGAGCGTCATCGGAAAGGCGTGTCAGCCTGTCGTTTTTCCAGAAATCCACAAGAAAGAGCATCAGCGAGCCGCTGGCGATCACGATACACACGATGATCGTGACCGTCATAAACGTGAAAACCCGCTTAAACAGGCTCCCCGGCGCTCTTTTTTTCTGTTCAGCCAAATGATATCACCTGAATACGGAAGGATCAGGAATCCTTCGTTTCGAATTTATACCCTACGGACCATACCGTGCGCAGTTCCCATTTATCGGAAACGCCCTCCAGCTTTTCTCTGAGGCGTTTGATATGTACATCCACGGTGCGGCTGTCGCCGTAATAATCGAAGCCCCAAACCTCATCCAGAAGCTGATCTCTGGTGAAAACGCGGTTCGGATTGCTCGCCAGATGGAACAGCAGCTCCAGCTCCTTGGGCGGCGCGTACACCTGCTCCCCTCTCACACGGAGCTCGTAATTCGTGATATTTACGGTCAGATTCTCATAACTGACTTCCTTCGGCTGTTCCACCACGGGCACAACGCTGCGGCGCAGAACGGCCTTGATGCGGGCAACGACTTCCTTGGCCTCAAATGGCTTTACAACGTAATCATCCGCGCCGAGCTCCAGACCGAGAATCTTATCAAAGGTCTCGCCCTTGGCGGAGATCATGATGATCGGCACGTCGCTGGACTGACGGATCTTGCGGCAAACCTGCCAGCCGTCCAGCTTGGGCAGCATAACGTCCAGCAGCACCAGCGCCGGCTTTTGCGATTCCACCGCGTCCACGGCGGCGATACCGTCGTTTACGATCAGCGGCACGTAACCCTCTTTGCTGAGGTAAAGACGCAGCAATTCGCAGATGTTGACGTCGTCGTCTACGATCAAAATCTTTTCGTTCATTTTCTCTTATATCCTCCAACAAGAAAAGAGAGCCGAGAAATACGATTTCACCGGCGCTTCTTTTCTGAACATATTACATTAATCAGTCAATGGTAATAAAGTTGAAATCAAACGTATCCGCAGTAAACTGATTGGTAAGACCGATGCCGCCGATGCCGCCGATCATACTGTTTACGTAAGAACCGATTGAATCCAGAACGCCGATAAACGGCTGCGCGGAAGAATACTGCTCAACGGCAAGCGGCAGCGCCGTTTCTTCTGCGGGATCTGCCGACGTATCGTTATCCTCCTCCTCGAAGGTAGGCGTGATAAACATGAACGCGTCCTGCACGGATTTCGGCATGATCTTGATCAGATTCTCCGCCGCTTCGGCAACGCCTTCATCCACGCCCGCAGAGGCAAGGATCCGGGAAACGATGGTGTTGGAACTGAGATATACGTTGGATACGGTTTCGCTTGCGTCCGTATGATCTTCCGGCCGGCCGATCGCATCCTCGCTGTGTACGTTGATCACGTAATTCTTTACGGCCCCTTCTCCGGCAACGCATTCCACCGTAATGGAAAGCTTCTGCACGTTCTGTGAAGGACTGATGGCGACCTGCGTAAAGTAGTTATCCTTAATGGGTTGGCCGTTGCAGCTGATGGAAACGGCCGACGGCTCCACACCGCCGTAATAACTGGTGGGATAGATCCAGAGCACGGAACGGGGCGCGGAAAGATAAATATCGTATTTATAAATGTCCGCGTAAAACTCGTCCTCTTCCACGTCGAAGAGATCGGTATGGGAGGCGACGAAATCAAAAGCTTCCTCGTAGCTCATCGTATCTTTTCTTACGGTGAGGCCGTGATCGCGGCCGATCAGCTGCAGCAGATAGAACGCCGCCGCATCCTCTTTGATGGCGGAAGCAAGACGGTCCGGATCTACGGTGAGGCCGTACTTTTTGCCGAGCAGCGCGGCCGTATATTTGGACTGCAGTTCGGAAAAGCTGACGTCGGTATCCACGCTGACGCCGAGGTTGCGGATCGTCATAACGGCCATCAGCTTATAAACCTCGTTCTCCTCCGTTTCGGGCGTGACGTCGTAGCCGTTGGACCAGAGCGTCATACGGGAAACCGCAAGCATGTAATCGTCCAGCGTGTTCATGCCGCCGGGGATCCATTCCGCAAGATCGTTCTCGCTGAAGCCGGACATCTTGACCACGAACTGCGTGAGCGCGCGCTCCAGCGCGATGCCGTTTTCAAATTCCGCGGATGAGAAAGCGCCGGTGGCCATCGCCGTGTAAAGCGCTTTCGCCAGCACCTTGGTATCCGTGGAGGCGTCCGCCGGATAAGCGATACCAGCGTTCTGCAGATAGGTGCGGACCTGCGCGTCCGTGGCCTGCGCGGCAAACACGGAGGAATTCGCACCGAGCATTTCGATCATATAAAGATAGGAAGCTTTGAACGCCGTTTCATCCAAAGAATACAACGTACAGAACTGATCCACTTCTTTTTTGAAGGATTCGGGTGTTTCCGTATACGGATAATCGGGTGAAGCGTAAAGCACACACCCGCTTACGGCCCGATCAACATTATCCAGATCTTCTTTTATCACAAGATCCGTAAGCCAGGCGGGATCGGCGTTCGTATAATCGTATTGGGTTTCAAACGTAAAGACGGAGGCTCCCGTCGGAACGGAAAACAGAACAGACAGCAAAAGCAGGATACCGAGAACGCCGGCTGCCACGGGTTTTATTTTCAAGCCTCTCACCTCCAAAATAATCCATTCTAATAAATATATAATATAATAAGAAATTCAAAAAGTCAATAACAAAAGTATAACAATTTAAGAAAAAACGCACATTTTATGCATTTTCTTCCGCCTCAGGCACCGAAAACGCATAAACGGTTTCGGATTCGTACGCTTCCCCGGCCTTATAAAGGCAATTCGGGAAATCGGGACGGTGGGGCGTATCCGGATAGAACTGCGTTTCAAGACAAAAACCGGTGCGTTTGGTCATGGGCACGCCCTGCTTGCCCTCTTTGCCCGCAAGGAAATTTCCGGCATAAAACTGTACGCCGGGCAGTGTTGTATAAACATTCATTTTTATACCGCTGATATCACCCTGCGCTTCCGCGATTTCCGTAAGGGCGCGCGGGGCGTCCGAAAGGCAGAAATTATGGTCGTAACCGCCGGTCATTTTCAGCTGTTCGTGATCCGCTTCGATTTCAAGGCCGATCTTCTTCGGTTTTCTGAAATCAAACGGCGTACCCTCTACCGGAACGTTTTCACCGTTGGGAATGCTGTTTTTATCCACCGGCGTAAACAGATCCGCGGCAATACGCAGCGTGTGCCCCAGAATATCGCCGGCGGCATAACCGTTCAGGTTAAAATACGCGTGGTTCGTAAAGTTCAGATAGGTGTCTCTTGTGGAAACGCCGTGATAGCGGATGCTGAGCTTATTATCCTGCGTCAGCCTGAAAACGACCTGAACCGACGTTTCTCCGGGGAAGCCGCCTTCACCGTCCGGCGATACGTAAGAAAGCTCCACACGGTCCGCATCCGGCACGATGGCGCTCCAGAGACGGAAGGAAAACTCACCGTTGGAATGCAGGTTCGTGATCCCTTTTTCGTTGGCCACAAGCTCGTAATGCCTGCCGCCGATATCGATCGCCGCGCCGCCGATCCGGTTGCAGTAAGGCCCCACGGTTGCGCCCTGATAATTCGATTTGGTCAGGTAATCCTCTACGGTATCAAAGCCCAGCAGAACGTCCGTCATTTCGCCTTTTTGATCGGGAAACAGAATGGACTGCAGCGTGGCGCCGAGCGTAAGCACGTGCACCTGCGTGCCCGCATCGTTTTCAAGGATATATTTGTAAATCTCTTTGCCGTCCGGCATAAAGCCGAAGCTTTCTCTTTTTACGCTCATATTCAAACTCCTGTCAGTTTTATTTTTTATTTTATTATATAACATTCGAAAATAATGTCAAGTGCGCGCATACCTCCGCTGAATATTCATACGCATTGCAATGTATTATAATACAGTTTTGAGTAAAAAACGAGTTTCAGATAATTTTAACGAACTTGTGAAATAATATTGACTGAATTTTAAAAATATTATATAATATTTTAAATTTATTATGAGGCAGGATAATAATGAGTTTTATAGAGCTGTCTTCGGTTTGCAAAAAGTATAAAATGGGCGAAGTGACAATCCCGGCGCTGGACGGCGTCTCTTTCAAGATCGAGGAAGGCGAGCTGTGCATGATCGTAGGGCCCAGCGGCGCCGGAAAAACCACGGTGCTGAATATTTTGGGCGGCATCGACCGCTGCGACGACGGCAAGGTGCTGATCGGCGGGGAGCCGGTCAACAGCTTTTCCAAACGCAGGCTCTCGCTTTACCGCAGGCAGGACGTGGGCTTTGTTTTTCAGTTTTATAATCTGGTGCCCAACCTTACGGCACTGGAAAACGTCGAGCTTGCCTCCAGCCTGACCAAGAAATCGCTGAACCCCCGCAGAATGCTGGAACGCGTAGGGCTCGGCGACCGGCTGAACAACTTCCCTTCTCAGCTTTCGGGCGGCGAGCAGCAGCGTGTTGCCATCGCGCGCGCTTTGGCGAAAAATCCGAAGCTTCTGCTCTGCGACGAACCGACCGGCGCTCTGGATTACGGCACGGGCAAGCAGATCCTGGAGCTTTTGCAGACCACCAGCAATGAAACGGGTATGACGGTGATCATCATTACGCACAATACTGCTTTAACACCCATGGCTAACCGCGTGATCACCATGCGAAACGGCAAGGTGCAGCGCATTACGATCAACGACCGGCCTTTGCCTGTCGGCAGGCTTGAATGGTAAGGAGAACGGTTTTTTGAACAAGCTGCTTTTCAAGGATACCTTACGCACCGTAAGGAATCACTTCAGCCGGTACATTTCAATATTGCTGATGGTGGCTCTGGGAACCGCGTTTTTCGTAGGGATCAAAGCCACGTCTCCGGATATGCTCTCGAACGCCGAAACCTATTTCCGCGCGTATAATCTGGCAGACATGCGCATTCAGTCATCCATCGGATTTACGGATCAGGATCTGGAAGCATTGCGTAAAACAGAGGGCGTGGCGTATGCTTCCGGATGTAAATTTACCGACGCCTTCGTATACGTCAACGGCGACGCCGTGATCGATATGGACGGTACCTTTATCACCGCCCGCGCTTACAGCATCTCTCCTTCCGATATTTATAATTTTACCCACAGCGTAAACGACGGCGCCTATATGAACCGCGTACAGCTGATCGAAGGGCGGTATCCGCAGCAAAAGAACGAATGCCTTGTGGACGCAAGCCGTCTTTCCACACCGAAAGAATACCAGCTGGGCAGTGTGATCACCCTGAAGAACGGCGGCAACGAAACGCCGGAATCCCTTTCCGTGGGTGATTTCACCATTGTAGGCGTCATCCGCTCTCCGCTGTATCTTTCGTTTGAACGCGGCAACACCAATATCGGCAGCGGCAAGCTGGGCACGTATATCATCATTCCGGAAGAGGCCTTTGCGGCGGACTATTATTCCGAAGTCTACGTTAAAATCGAAGGCGCGGACGCCTATACGCCCTTCTCGGACGAATATTTTGATTATACGGCGTCCTACGTAAAAAAGATCGAGGCGGCCTCTCCCAACCTGATCAAAGCCCGTGTGGATACGCTGCGGCCGCAGCTGGCGGATAAGATCAGCGACGCGAAAAAAGAGATCGCGCAGAGTGAAAGCGAAGCGGCCTCCGCCGTTGCGCAGCTGGACGAGGTGATCGCCACCCTGAAGCCGCTGGCGGAGAACGGCATGCAGATCGTAGCGGACGCGGAAAAACAGTTCAACGATACGTTTTCTCAGGTAGAAAGCGACCTGAACCAGAACAGCGCCGCATACCAGCAGGCGCTGACGGACTACTACCGCATGCGGCAGGAGCTGACGGACAAGCAGGCCGAGTACGACGCAAAACAGATCGAACTGCAGAATGCAAAGGATCAGTACGATTCCCTTTATAATCAGTATAACGACGCGCGCGAGCAGATCAGCAGCACGCAGAATTCCATAAAGAACACGAAATCCATGATCGCCGCGGCCGAAAGCATGCTGAACCAGATCGGCGATACGCAGGCAAACGCTTACACGAACGACCAGATCCAGGGCTTTATCACGATCATGCAGGGAACGTATCCGGATCTTTACAATTCCGTGCGCGCCCTTACCACCACCGGCCTTGCGGGCGAGATCGTGGCAAATCTGCAGCCCTATCTTGAAAACCAGAAATCCGAGCTTGCCAAACAGGAAGCAAAGCTTGATGAATACTCCGAGATCATTACGGCGCTGGGCAAAAAGCTCGCCGAAGAACAAGTACGGTTGGAGGCCGCCACACAGGAAAGCCAGCAGGCATATCAGCAGCTGCAGAAAGCCTCGAGCGACCTGACCGCCTACAGCGACGCGCTGACCCAGCGCGGCTACAATATTCAGACCGGCAGCGTGGAACTTGCCATTGCGAAGATGAAAGCCGAAAACGAGCTCAACGAGCTCAAAAAGCAGGTGCAGAACGCGCCCGCGCAGCTGGCGGAAGCACAGACAAAGCGCGATGAGATCACGGCGCAGACCGAATCCACGCTTGCATTCGCAAAATCCGAGCTCGCAGAAGCGGAAGCGCTTTACGGCGAGCTGGACGAAGTAAAATGGAGCGTATACGACAGAGAGAGCATGCCCGGGTATACGAGCTACGGGCAGTCCGTTGAAAACATCGGCGTTCTTTCCGATATCTTTCCGATCTTCTTCTTTGTTATTTCTTCCCTCGTGTGCCTTACCACGGTCACGCGGCTTGTGGAAGAGGATCGCGTGCTGCTGGGCACTTATAAAGCCCTTGGCTACAGCTCGCTTTCCGTAATGATGAAATACGTCGCCTACGCGCTGAGCGCCTGTATTTTCGGTTCCGCGCTGGGTATCGGCATCGGGATGTTTCTGTTCCCGTACGCGATCAACGCGGCCTACTCCATCATGTATTCCCTGCCGGAGATGGCATACCTGTTCCCGTGGATCTACGCACTGATCGGCTTCGGCATCGCGCTGCTTTCCACGGCCATTGTAACCGTGATCGCCGCCTCGCGCGATCTTACCCAGCGGCCCAGCGTTCTGATGCGCCCCAAAACCCCGAAAAAAGGCAAAAAGATCCTGCTGGAACACATCGGTCTGATCTGGAACAACCTGACGTTTACGGGTAAGGTGACCGCGCGCAACCTGTTCCGCAATAAAAGCCGGTTCTTTATGACGTTTGCCGGTATTGCGGGCTGCACGGCGCTGCTGCTGGCCAGCCTCGGCTTTTACAATTCCATTTCCGCCATCAAGGCGAAGCAGTTCGATGACGCCGACGCAATCTCCAGATACGATATTCAGGTCGTGTTCGAGAACCCGCAGACCACGCCCGTGCATACGCAGGAATATATTACGGCCTCCTCCGACGGGCGTCTTTCAAGCATGTGTCTTGTTTCCATGAAGAGCATGACCGGCTTTTCCTCCCGCACAAACAACCGGCTCGACGTTTACGTTCTGGTCCCCGAAGCACCCGCCGCGCTGAACCATTTCTTTGATCTGCGCGACAGAAAGACCGGCGCCGCGATCACCCTTGACGATACCGGCGCCGTGATCACCGAAAAGCTTGCGATGGATACGGATACAAAAGTGGGCGACGATATCAGCTTTGAGGATGCCTCCGGCAACGTATATACCGTTGCGGTGAGCGCCATCGCAGAGAATTACACGTTCCACTACATCTACCTCTCTCCCGATATGTACCGGAATATTACCGGCACGGCACCCACCTACACTTACGCGATCGCCAATATTACAGACAGCCTGAAGAATTCCAAAACAACGGATTACGCCAACGTAAAAGGACTGCTCTCCAGCGATCTGATGAAAATCGAAGGCGTTACCACGGTCGCCTTCTTATCCGATACCACCGAAGCCATCGGCGAGATCACGAAAGCGCTCTCTCTGGTGATCCTGGTGTTCTTCGTATCGGCGCTGATCCTTGCATTTGTAGTGCTGTATAACTTGGCAAACATCAATATTATTGAGCGCACGCGCGAACTGGCCACGCTGAAGGTGCTCGGCTTCAACGACGGTGAGGTAAGCAGCTATATCATGCGCGAGAATATTATTGTTTCCGTATTCGGCATTCTGTTCGGCATTGCGCTCGGCATCGGCCTGCACCGGCTGCTGATCACGTTTACGGCCATTGATACCGTAATGTACGGCCAGAGTATTTACCCATATTCTTACGTGATCGCCGTGCTGATCACAGTAGTATTCATCGTATGCGTCAATCTCCTGCTGCGCAGAAAGACCGTAAAGATCGATATGGTGGAATCGCTGAAATCCGTGGAGTAAGCGGATTGCACAGTTTCTATCCCCCATCCCCTATCACCTATCACCTATCCCCCAAACAAAAAAACAGCCTGCGTCTGCAGGCTTGTTTTTTTGTATCAATTACATATACTCTTCGATAATGCGGATGGCGTCGGCGACCGTTTCCAGCCCCATGGCTTCCCTGTCCGGGATCTCCACGTCGAATTCCTCTTCGATCTCTACCGCCAGATTGACCAGCTCCAGAGAATTCAGACCGAGATCGGTACGGATGTTGGTATCCAGGGTAATGGCTTCGGGGTCGATGTCCACAAATTCGCAGATGATGCTTCTGATTCTGTCCAGCATAATATTTTCTCCTTTATCAGTTATAATTTTTCAGCCATTCGTAGTATCGGTCCACGACCTTGCTGCGGATCACTTTTCGGGTGGAATTGATTTCAAATTCCTCGGTGGAAACGTAAATATCCTGCGCGCGCTTATAGGCGGGCATCAGCTTGTTGACTTCGGAAACGTCCTCGTGCATCATGGCGTAGAGCTCTTCTTCCGTTTTATCCGGAAAATCGGCGGGATCCAGCTGGAACGCCGCCACGATGATCTTCTGCGGACGACCGTTGATCTCCTTTTCCGCCTCGAACACCACAACCTCGTGGATATAATCGATATGCTCCATAAAAAAGGCTTCCACCTCTTCGGGATACACGTTTTTGCCGTTGTCAAGGATGATCAGATTCTTTTTGCGGCCCATGATGTAAAGGAGCCCTTCTTCGTCCGTACGGCCGTAGTCGCCGGTTTTGAACCAACCGTCCTCAAACGACGCACGTGTGGCATCCTCATCGTTATAATAGCCTCTGGTAACGTTTTCACCGCGGATCCAGATCTCGCCCACGCCGTCTTTATCCGGATCGTGGATCATGAATCTCGCCTTCGGGAAGGCCTTTCCGGCGCACTCGGGCTTGTTGCGGCAATCCAGATTCAGCGTGACCGTGGGAGAGGATTCCGTAAGCCCGTAGCCGTTATAGATACGGAACCCGAGATCGCACAGCGTGGTAACGTATTCCGCGCGGCTGGGCGCGCCGCCGCAGGAGAACGTGGGGAATTTGCCGCCGAATTTTTCGGCGATCTGCGAAAACAGCTTTGCTCTGACGTCGATGCCGACCTTCATCAGCGCATTGGAGATCTTAATGCCTTTCCTCAGCACGTCCGCGCGGCCGGTCTCTTCGGCCGTTTTCCAGATGGTGGTATAGATCGTATCGATCACGAGGGGTACGATGGCCATCGCATCCGGCTTGAAGAGCATCAGGTTCTGCTGAAAATTCTTCAGGCTGTCGTTGATATATACGATGCAGTTCATATACAACGCCGTAAAAATATTGCAGCTCAGCTCGTACACGTGGTTCATCGGCAGCAGCGAAATGGAGCTGTACTGATCCGGATCGATGGATTCCAGCACACCGTCCGCGTTCTGCGCGAAATTCAGGTGCGTAAGCATAACGCCCTTGTTAATGCCGGTGGTGCCGGAGGTGAACACGATGGCGGCAAGCTCCTCGCTGCCCACGCGGGCATCGATAAAGCTGCGGTCCCCTTCCGCGATCAGCTGTTTGCCTTTTTCGATCAGCCGGTTGAAATTGAGGATGTTCTCAGCGTCCGGAAATTCTTTGTTCAGACAGATCGCGGTTTTGCAGCGTTCATCGTGCGCCAGATGGTATTTCGCCGTCTTCTGATACATTTTGGAAAAGAATACCGCTTCGCAGTCCGCCTTGGAAAACAGAAAGCTGATCAGCTCGTCGGTAAGTTCTTTATCGATCGGCGCAACCACGCCCACGCCGCAGGTGACCGCAAAATACGAAACCACCCAGGCGTAGGAATTCTCGCTGACGATACCGATGTGCTTCCCCTTGAAGCCCAAGGCGATCAGCGCCGTACCGAGCGCGTAAACGTCCTCGCGGAACTCGCGCACCGTGTGCTGTATGATCTCGCACTTTTTCTTTTCCACCATGCAGATCCGGTCGCCGTAGATCTCCATACGGTCCAGCAGCTGCCGGAGCGTGCGGAGCTCACCCATCAGATGGACCTCATGGCGGACGGCGTCGATCTGTTTTTTATCTTTTTTCGTAAACTGTGCCATCCTGTGCCTCTCCTTTATCTTTTCACACTGTCAAGCAGCTCCGAGATAGGGGTATCGGGATGTTCGATCCCGGTAAGTATGATGTTCACCATATTCTCGTGCAGGGATCTCACCTGTTCCGGCGTTACCACCTTGCAGCGGTACATATAGTGCATACGAATGCCCTTCGTGACGGGATCGGGATAGCAAATGGCGTACATGGGATTGAAATACCGGCCAAGATTGTAGGTTTTGAATTCAAACGTAAAATCACCCAGACGGTCGATGGGGATCGGCAGCCACGAGAACATGAACGAGGCTACGCCCTGCGTGGTCTTGTGATCGTACATTTTCATCAGCATGCCGCGCGCGTAGATGAACGGGAAGCTCAGGTGCCGGTACAGCTGCATACGTACGCGGAACATCTCGTCCATCCCCTCGGCGAAGGTAGCCGTTTCGGGGATGATGGTGCGCACCTGCAGGGTCTGCGCCATGCAGCCGCCCGTACGCATATCCTTATACGAAATACGCTTGGAGCACATCAGGTTGAAGAACACGTCCTCGCAGCGGTAGTTGATGGCGGAGCAATACGTGCGCATGGCAAACGTAAACAGCGTTTCGGGCGCGGTATTGTTCGCAAGGCAGTATTCCAGGATCTTTTTGGATTTCTCCGCGTCGATCCCGTAGCTGATCACCTCGGCCTTGTCGTTGAACGGCGCGTAGGCAGCGTCGGTGACGTGCAGGTTGGGATTGTTCTTTTTCTTCCGCTCCTTTTCCAGCAGCTCCGGACCGTGCACACCCGCATAGAAAGGCTCTCCGCCCTTGGCGAAGTATTCCTGATAAAAGGCCTTGCCCTTGGCGAGACGGCTCTGGTCCTGCGATTTTTCGAGCTCTTTCTTAATGTATTCCTCGTAGCTGAACAGGGGCGCGGGCATTTCTTCGCCGTGCAGCAGCGCTTTATAAACGCCGAGCAGGTCCATAAAGAACACCATCATGCCCATGGCGTCGATAGCCAGATGCGAGCAGTTGAGATACACGCCCTTCTTGCCGTCCGCGCTCTCGAAAAAGATGATACGGAAGATCTCGCCCTTTAAGAAATGCACCGGCGTGACCGCGTCCTTCGCGAAGAAAGCCTCCTGCTCTTCGGCGGAACTGAACTTTTTCGTCAGAACGCTGTCCACGTGTACTTCGTCCAGAAAATATTGTTTGATATCGCCGTCGACCTTCTTAAAGCGCAGTCGCAGTGAATCGTTGCGCTGCAGCTCTATATTGAGGGCTTTTGTAAGAAGATCGAAATCGATATCCTTTTCGATGGAAAACGAAGCGGGGATCTGTACGATCTCTTTGTGGAAGCTGAATTTGACCAGCATGTAAATGTTGGTCTGAGAAGGGATCAGATCGTAATACGTTCTCATAACATCACCCTATAAATAAGATTATTTATTATTTTATCACATGTAAAAATGAAATACAATACTAAAAAGAGATTTCATCGTCATTTTGCACGTGCCCTGCACAAGAGCAAGTTACCAGCGCTCGGTAATATCGACCAGAAAGGGATCGCCGCCTGAAGCGATGATCCGCATGTCCTCGCGGCGCACGGTCAATTTGGAAACGACGCTTTGTTTACCGTAACCGTCGATATACGCCGTAATACCGGGATGCGCCTGAAGCATCGCCTTTTCTTCTTCCGTTTCTCCCAGCAGGCGGCATTCGTGCTGATGGCCGCAGAAAAGGAACCGTACGCCGAGCCTGTCAAATTCATCCCACGCGGCGGCGGAAATTTCGGGTTCCGGTTCGCTCACCTGCCAGGCATGCGTGAGCACGATCACACGGTCGCCTTCAACTTCAAGGTTCTTCAGCCATTCCAGCTCCGCGGTGCGCTGCTGCGCGTAATCGTCCATACCGCCGTATTCGATATGGTCATCCTCTTTATCCTCGCCCGAATCGAGCACGATAAACGAAACGCCGTTCATGGATACGGTATAATACAGGCTTTCAAGCCCCAGATAACCGGGCAGATCTGCGGCGAACGCGCCGCGCGTATCGTGATTGCCGCGCACAAATACAGCGGGTTTCGTACCGTGGGTGAGATCGCCGCCGAATTTTACGATAAACGCAGCCACCTCCTCTTCAAAATCCATACCCGCGGCAGCGTCGCCCATCAGAAGGACGGCGTCGTAATCTCCCAGCTCGGATATGGCGTCCAGCACGCGGTCCGTATAAGAATGCCAGTCGGAAACCACAAGATAAGAGGTCTCATCCCCTGTGGGAACGGTAAAATGATAGGCGCCGCTTTTTACTGTTTTGCCTAAACGGCTGCCGTAGGAATACTGCTCGGTCACCCGCGTGCTTCCCACGGAATAATCGTTATCCCGAAGATGCTCGTAGGGCACGCGCACACTGTGGATCAGCCGATCGCCGACGATACGTCCGTCGTTTTGTGCATATACGGTAAAATTCTCACCCTTATATTCGTATTCCACAAAGCCGGTGCCCTTGGCAGACGTGGCGAACGTCACGCTGTAGTCCGTGCCGGTATCCAGCACCAGCGGATCGGACGTGATGCGGTAAGGCGACAAAGGAAAGATCTGCCATACGGCAGCAAACAGCACGCAGACGGCCAGAACCGCTGCAAGAACGGCCTTCTTTTTCCCTTTTAAGGCAGGCAGAACGACCAGCGCGAGCACCGCGCCCAATACGAGCGCCATCCACGGCGCCATACGCTTTAAGTACATCACCATCACGCGGTTGGTCTGCCAGTCGTTGATCGCGGTGATGCCTACGGCTGCAGCCACGCTCAGTGCGGCGAATACCGATGCAACGACGGCCAGAACGCCGAACCAACGTTTTTTATAAACCGGGACCTCGCATTCCATGTTTGCGCCGTAAAGCCTGAGCGCAAACAGCGCAAGCAGCACGGCGGCCGCGGCGATGAACACCCAGAACAGCCCCATGGCGCCGCCCATAAAGGACAGATACGGCGAAATGAAGACCCAGATCTCACGGAACGCGTAAAACACGCACGCGCCGAGAAACGCCAGAAGAAACGCGGCAAATAAACAGCATTTTCTCTGAAACAGTTTATCTTTCATACTCAAATCCCCCCGGGACAAGAAAGCGCCTGCGGCGCAGCGTCTGCGACGCGGGATGCCGCTTTCGCTTGCGCCATCGCCGTTTTTGCCTGAGGGCAAAACGGCGGGCGTTATGATACTTTTATTTAACAGGAAACGAGCGGTTTCCTGATAAATAAAAACAAAAACCGGGCGGCCTTTTTTCAGGCCGCACCGGAAAGGCGGTGCGGCTCGGGTCTCCCCGAACTGCACCGCCGCATCAGATCAATATTTTTTTCTTACCGTATAAGCAGTGTGAAGGATCGCGTGCGCTTTGTGGGAAAGCGGTTCGCCGAAATACTCTTCGTAGATCTGCTTGATATCGGGATTCTCGTGGCTCTTCCGTACCGGGAGCTGCTGATCGTCGCGATACAGCGCGTCCGCACGAAGCTTGCGCACGTCCACGTAATTGCGGATACGGGAAGGCACGATGGGCTGACCGCCGCCGTTGACGCAGCCGCCGGGGCAAGCCATGATCTCAACGAAATCGTATTCCTTTTCGCCGTTCTTGATCATGGTAAGCAGCTTTTTGGCGTTTGCGGTGCCGGAGCACACGGCCACGCGGATCACGTTGCCCGCGATGGTGTAGGTAGCTTCCTTGATGCCTTCGGTGCCGCGCACTTCCATAAACTCAAGGTTCTTCAGTTCTTCACCGGTCAGAGTCTCGTAAGCGGTACGGAGAGCGGCTTCCATAACGCCGCCGGTAGCGCCGAAGATGGTGCCCGCGCCGGAGCCGAGGCCGAAGGGTGCATCGTAAGTATCGTCGGGCAGCTCGTTGAAGAGGATGCCGGCCTTTTTGATCATGCGGGCAAGCTCACGCACGGTAAGCACTACGTCGATATCCGGCAGGCCCTTGACAGCCGTATGATCCAGACGCTCCGCCTCAAACTTCTTGGCGGTGCAGGGCATAACGGACACAACGAAGATATCCTTGGGATCGATGCCCATCTTTTCGGCGTAATAGGTTTTCGCCACGGCGCCGAACATACCCTGCGGGGATTTGCAGGAAGAAAGGTTCGGGATGAACTCCGGGAAATAGGTCTCACAGAATTTGATCCAGCCCGGGGAGCAGGAGGTGATCTGCGGAAGATGATCCTTATTGACGTATCTCTGGATGAACTCGTTGGCCTCTTCCATAATGGTAAGGTCGGCTGTGAAGTTGGTATCGAACACCTTGGCGAAACCGAGGGCGCGCAGGGCGGCAACCAGTTTGCCGGTGACGATGGTGCCGATGGGCATACCGAATTCCTCGCCGAGACCTACGCGCACGGAAGGCGCGGTCTGCACGATCACGTGCTTGGAGGGATCGCTGAGGGCGGCGAACACCTTGCCGGTATCGTCACGCTCGCTGAGGGCGCCCGTGGGGCAGGCTACGATGCACTGGCCGCAGCAGATGCAGGCGGCTTCGGCGAGGGGCTTTTCCATAACGCAGCCGATGTGGGTATCAAAGCCTCTGGCATTGGCGCCGATCACGCCTACGCCCTGATTGACGGTGCAGGCGGCGGAGCAGCGGCGGCAAAGGATGCACTTCTCGTTATCGCGGTACATATGCGGCGCGGAAGCGTCGATCTCGTACTCGTTACGGGCGCCGGCAAAGGCTTCTTCATCTTCGATGCCGTAATCGTGGCAGAGCTTCTGCAGCTCGCAGGAGCCGGAGCGCACGCAGGAAAGGCACTCTCTTTTATGGTTGCTGAGCAGCAGCTTCAGATTGGTTCTTCTGGCTTCGATCAGCTTGGGCGTATTCGTTCTTACCTCCATACCGTCAGATACTTTGGCAACGCAGGCGGGAATGGGGCCTCTGGCGCCGGTGGCTTCCACAAGGCACATACGGCAGGCGCCGATCTCGTTTACGTCTCTGAGGTAGCAGAGGGTGGGAATATCGATACCGACCTTGCGGGCGGCGTCAAGAATCGTCGTACCCGCGGGCACGGTAACGGGGATCCCGTTGATTTTCACATTAACATCAGCCATCTTGACGTTCCTCCTTATTTCTTGGTGATCGCGTTCTTCTTACAGTTGCCCATGCATACGCCGCACTTGACGCACTTTTCGGGGTCGATGACGTAAGAAGGAAGCTTGTGACCGGGCGCGACGTAATCGGTTTTGCTGATAGCGCCGGCGGGGCAGTTCTTTGCGCAGAGGCCGCAGCCGATGCAGGCGTCACGGTCGATCGTGAAGGAAAGCAGATCCTTGCAGACGCCCGCGGGGCACTTCTTATCGCGTACGTGGGCGATATACTCGTCCTTGAAGCGCAGATAGGTGGAAAGCACGGGGTTGGGAGCGGTCTGGCCCAAAGCGCAAAGAGAATTGTTCTTGATGTAGTAGCAAAGCGCTTCCATCTTATCCAGATCTTCCATGGTGCCTTTGCCGGAGGTGATCTTTTCAAGGATCTCGTACAGGCGCTTGGTACCGACGCGGCAAGGCGTGCACTTACCGCAGGATTCGTCTACCGTAAAGCCAAGGAAGAACTTGGCGATATCCACCATGCAGTTATCCTCGTCCATAATGATCAATCCGCCGGAACCCACGATGGAACCGATGGCCGCGAGGCTCTCGTAATCGATGGGGGTATCCAGGAATTCCGCCGGGATGCAGCCGCCGGAGGGACCGCCGGTCTGCGCGGCTTTGAACTTTTTGCCGTTGGGAACGCCGCCGCCGATCTCTTCCACGATCTCACGCAGGGTGGTGCCCATGGGGATCTCCACAAGGCCGGTATGGTTGATCTTGCCGCCGAG
>JAEEGL013957456.1_pt1 | contig 19761 bp, 13 predicted proteins | sample 9134231 | NCBI WGS metagenome assembly JAEEGL01 (sample SAMN16246548, study PRJNA631951) | gut metagenome | biome: gut microbiome; feature: rumen; material: fiber-attached | host: Bos | place: Iran: Karaj | collected 2018-10 | reverse complement strand
TTCCTTGAATTTCGCTTCGGCTTCCTTGTCGCCCGGGTTCATATCCGGGTGATATTTTTTCGCAAGGGTCCTGTATGCCTTTTTTATGGTATTCTCATCGGCGCTCTTGTCAACGCCCAGGACCTCGTAATAGTCCCTTTTTGTCTCTGCCATTTAAGTATCTCCTCCGGCAGCCAATGATAGAATAAACACCTTTTCCCAAGGGTGCGGGACCCTTGGGAAAAATGTCATGTATGGTTTTTGTCCTGATTACTGCTGGTCGCCGGTCTTGTCCTCGAAGTCGGCGCTGTAGTATGTGTTGCCGCCCTGACCGGGTTCAGGTCCCTGGGCTCCGGGGTTACCGCCCATGTTGCCCATGTCCGGACCTGCCTGCTGCTGTGAGGCGTAGAGTTTCTCGGCGATGGGGTAGAAGGCCTTTTCGAGAGCTTCGGTGTCAGCCTTGATGGCAGCCACGTCCTCGCCCTTTACGGTCTCCTTCAGCTTGTCGATGGCAGCCCTTACGGTGGCCTTGTCCTCTTCTGATACCTTGTCGCCTATATCCGACAGGCTCTTCTCGCTCTGGTAGATGGTGGATTCGGCTTTGTTCTTGACCTCAACGGCCTCTTTCCTCTTCTTGTCCTCCTCGGCGAACCTTTCGGCTTCATGAACGGCCTTGTCGATGTCTTCCTTGGACATGTTGGTGGAGGATGTGATGGTTATATGCTGTTCCTTGCCGGTGCCCTTGTCCATCGCGGATACGTTCACGATGCCGTTGGCGTCGATATCGAAAGTGACCTCGATCTGAGGTATGCCGCGGGGAGCCGGCGTGATGCCGTCAAGGATGAATCTTCCGAGAGTGGTGTTGCCTGCGGCCATCTCACGCTCTCCCTGGAGCACGTGGATCTCGACCTGGGTCTGTCCGTCTGCCGCCGTGGAGAAGATCTGGCTCTTCTTTACGGGGATTGTGGTGTTCCTGTCGATTATCCTCGTGGATACTCCGCCGAGAGTCTCGATGCCCAGTGAAAGGGGAGTGACGTCCAGAAGGAGAAGATCCTTCACGTCTCCGCCGAGGACGCCTGCCTGGATGGCGGCGCCGATCGCGACGCATTCATCGGGGTTGATGCCCTTGAAGGGTTCCTTGCCTATGAAGTTCTTTACAGCGTCCTGGACTGCGGGGATCCTCGTGGAACCGCCCACCAGGAGCACCTTGCTGATCTGGCTCACGGAGAGTCCGGCGTCCGCCAGGGCTTTTCTCGTCGGGCCCATGGTGCGCTCCACCAGGTCTGCGGTGAGTTCGTTGAATTTTGCTCTCGTGAGGTTTGCGTCGAAGTGCTTCGGTCCCGTGGCGTCAGCCGTGATGAAGGGCAGGTTGATGTTGGAGCTCATGGCGCTGGACAGCTCGATCTTTGCCTTCTCGGCGGCTTCCTTCAGTCTCTGGAGAGCCATCTTGTCCTTGCGGAGGTCGATGCCGCCGTTGTCTCTCATGAATTCCTGGGCGATCCAGTCGATGATCCTCTGGTCGAAGTCATCGCCGCCGAGCCTCGTGTCGCCGTTGGTGGCCAGGACCTCGAACACTCCGTCGGAGATGTCGAGGATCGACACGTCGAACGTGCCGCCGCCGAGGTCGAATATCATGACCTTCTGCTCGATGGATTCCTTGTCCACGCCGTATGCCAGTGCAGCTGCCGTAGGCTCGTTGATGATACGCATGACCTCGAGGCCTGCGATCTTGCCCGCGTCCTTGGTAGCCTGACGCTGGGAGTCTGAGAAGTATGCGGGGACCGTGATGACGGCCTGGGTGATGGGAGTCCCGAGGTATGCCTCGGCGTCAGCCTTCAGCTTCTGAAGGATCATTGCCGAGATCTCCTGGGGTGTGAATCTCTTGTCGTCTATGGTCACCTTGTATTCGGTGCCCATCTCACGCTTGATGGACGAGACGGTCTTTTCAGGGTTCGTGATGGCCTGACGCTTTGCGACCTGTCCCACGAGACGCTCGCCTGTCTTGGAGAACGCCACCACGGAAGGTGTCGTCCTGTTGCCTTCTGAATTCGGGATCACTACCGGTTCGCCTGCTTCGTATACAGCCACGCAGGAGTTTGTGGTTCCGAGATCTATTCCTATGATTTTTGCCATTTCAGTATCCTCCGATATATGTTATTTGATATTTTTGACTTGTTTGTATTTTCAGTTGGCGACCTTCACCATCGCGTATCTCAGGATCCTGTCCCCGTATCTGTATCCGCACTGCATCACGTCCACTATTTCGCCTTCGCCGTAGTTTTCGTCCTCCGTGTGGAGCACCGCGTTGTGCAGGTTCGGATCGAACTTGTCCCCGACTTCGCCGAAAGCCTTCACGTTGAGCTTTTCCAGCGTTTCGGGAAGCTTGCCCAGGATCATCGCCAGGCCTTCCGCCAGCTTTTCGGGTTCACCCGAAGTGTACTTTGCCGCATACTGCAGGTTGTCGATCACCGGGAGCAGCTTCGTCAGGGTGTCGCTGACCGCGTCGCCGTAGACGTTCGCCCGGTCGGTCTGGGTCCTTTTCCTGAAGTTGTCGTATTCCGCCGCCAGCCTCATGTATTTGTCGGTGGTCTCATCCAGGTTCTTCCTGAGATCCGCGAGTTCGCGGTTCGCCGTTTCCAGCTCGCCCTTCAGTTTCCTGATCTCGCTTCTCTTTTCCTTCTTTTCCTTCTCGCCGCCCGTGTCCTTCTGGTCGCAGGGGGCGCTTTCCGTTTCCGGAAGGTTCTCTTCCAGACCGGAAATGTTTTCGTCCTTTTCTGACATGATAACCTCCAAGGTCGTACGTGTGTATATATTTTAGGAAGTTTTACTTACCCGTCCTTGCCGCCGGGACCCGATCCGCTGATCTTTTTCGGTCCCCTGCCGCTGTCCAGGGCGGCGCTCACGCCCTTCGCCAGGCTGTCCACCGTGGCGATGACCCGCCGGTAATCCATCCTGGTGGGTCCGATGATGCCTATGGCGCCCACCGGCGTGCCGTTCTGGATGATGGACTTGAATATGAGGGTCGAGTTGTCCATGACCTTGACCACGTTCTCCCGTCCGATCAGGATCTTCAGCCCGTCGTCGCTGCCGTTGGTGTCGGAAAGCACGTCAAGCAGGGCGTCCTTCTTCTCGAACAGCGCCAGTATCTCCCTCAGCCTGTCCACGTCGTAGAATTCCGGATAGGACAGGAGCCTGTTGACTCCCTCGAACTTGAGGTCGCTGCCGTCAAACTCCGACATGGCCTGGCAGATGGCCTTGACCACCGGCGTCACCATGTAGTCGTACTCGCCCATGGCCCCTTCCATCTTCATGATGAGTGGCATGTTGAACTCCGAGGCCGTTATGCCAGTGGCGGTCATGTTCAGTACCGACGAGAGCTGGGCGGCCGCCTGCTGCGGGATGGGTGCGTCGGAATGCATGTACTTGGTCTTTACCATGCTCCCGATCAGCATTATGAGCATGCAGGTGTAGTCGTCAATCCTCATTATCTCGTATCTCGAGACCGTTATCCTGAGGATCTTGGGCTTCACGGAAAGGGCAGTGTAGTTGGTGAGCTTGGCCGCCAGCTTCACCGCGGTCTCCATGATGGAGTCCAGTTCGGCCTGCTTCTGGCTGAGGTTGGCCCTCAGCTCGTCGATCTCGGCGTTGGTCAGGTTGTATCTGTCCAGGAGCCAGTCCACGTAGAAGCGGTATCCGGCTTCCGACGGGATCCTTCCCGCTGAGGTGTGGGGCTGTTCCAGGTAGCCCAGGTTCTCCAGCTCCGCCATCTCGTTCCTGATTGTGGCGGAGGAGCAGGATATGAGCTCGTGCCTGGTAAGGGTCTTGCTGCCCACGGGCTCGCCGTTCTTTATATGGGCGTCTATGACAGCTTTCAGTATCAGCTTCTTTCTTTCACTGAGTTCTTGATTCCTGTCAGCCAATTCTATCCCCCTCGATCCTCGTTTTTAGCACTTCAGCAGTGTGAGTGCTAATTTGTGATATTAATTTACCACTTCGGAGGCCTTTAGTCAATAACTAAAATGATAATATTTGTTAAAAATCGTAAAAATCGGCGTTTTTTGCCCGGAAAATTAGCATACAGAGCCCCGGAGTTCACAAAAAAGCAAAAAAAGGAGACTGCCGCCGGGCAGTCTCCTTGAGGATGACATATTGGGTGTATCAGTGGATGATGCAGCGCTCCGTGTCCTTGTCGAAGATGTGGACGCGCTCCATGTCGAGGGCCACATTGATGATGTCCCCGGCTCTCGCCGTGGATCTGGCGGACACTCTCGCCGTGAGGTTCGTCTCCTCCGCCACCAGGTAGAGGTAGATCTCGGCGCCCATGAGCTCGGTGACTTCCACGTCGGTCTCGATGATCCAGTCGGACATGGCCTTGAGTGTGGCCTCGTCGTCGTGTATGCACTCGGGACGGACGCCTGCGATGACTTCCTTGCCGATGTATTCCTGGATCTCCTCGGATTCCGCTTTGGCCTTGGGAAGCTTCAGCGAGTTGGAACCGAAGGTGAGATAGATGCCGTCGCCCTTCTTTTCAAGCTGGGCATTGATGAAGTTCATCTGGGGAGTGCCGATGAATCCCGCCACGAAGAGGTTGACCGGGTTGTCGTAGAGGTTCTGGGGACTGTCGACCTGCTGGATCAGACCGTCCTTCATGACCACGATGCGCGTGGCCATCGTCATGGCCTCGACCTGGTCGTGGGTGACGTATACGAACGTGGTACCGACTCTCTGGTGGATCTTGGTGAGCTCGGTTCTCATGGCAGCTCTCAGCTTGGCGTCCAGGTTGGACAGAGGCTCGTCGAGAAGGAATACCTTCGGGTTGCGGACGATGGCTCTTCCCAGGGCGACACGCTGTTTCTGACCGCCGGACAGAGCCTTCGGCTTCCTGTCGAGCAGGTGAGTGATGTCGAGGATGCGGGCAGCCTCTTCGACTCTGCGCTTTATCTCTTCCTTCGGCGTCTTGCGGAGCTTGAGTCCGAAGGCCATGTTGTCAAATACTGACATGTGAGGATACAGAGCATAGTTCTGGAACACCATCGCTATGTCCCTGTCCTTCGGAGCCACGTCATTGACCAGACGGTCTCCGATGAAGAGCTCGCCTTCCGTGATCTCCTCAAGTCCGGCGATCATACGGAGGGTCGTCGTTTTTCCGCATCCGGAAGGACCGACGAGGATCAGGAACTCCTTATCCTTGATCTCAAGACAGAAATCACTTACGGCCGTGACGCCGCCGGGGTACTTCTTGTAAATGTGTCTCAGTGAAAGGCTTGCCATGTTTATAATCCTCCTTGGAATCGGCCGGCTGATGACAGCCAGCGCCGAAAAAAGCTGTTTTGTGATGAGGTCATAACCTTACCGATAGATTATACCAAAACCGCATGTGAAAATGAAGAGTTTTTTTGACCGAAAATTTATTTATTAGTTTGTGCAATATGTACACATTGCCGACTTTGATATATCTCCGTCAGGCTGCGGCCCCGGTCTAGAACTTCATGGTCAGTCCGATGCGCTGCCTCTTCAGATCCACGGACTTCACCATCACCTTCACCACGTCCCCGATGGAAAGGACTTCGGAGGGGTGCTTTATGTATCTGTTTGAGATCTCGCTGATGTGGACCAGGCCGTCCTGATGGACCCCGATGTCCACGAAGGCCCCGAAGTCGATGACGTTCCGGACCGTTCCCGTGAGGATCATCCCCGGGGTCAGGTCCTCCAGGGTCATGACCTTTTCCCTCAGCACCGGCGGGGGCAGGGTGTCCCTTATGTCCCTTCCGGGCTTCTCAAGTTCCTTCAGGATGTCCGAGAGGGTCATCTCGCCTATGCCGAGCTCCCCGCAGAGCTTCTTCATGCCGTAGGCCTTCACCTCGTCCCTGAGGGACAGGCCGCCTGTCACGTCTGCGGTGGTCCTGCCGAAGGTCGCGAGAAGCTTCTCCGTGGCGCCGTACGACTCGGGATGCACTCCCGTGTTGTCAAGCACCTCGCTGCCGCCGGGGATCCTGAGGAACCCGGCCGCCTGCTCGAAGGCCTTGGCTCCGAAACGGGGCACGTTCAGTATGTCCTGCCTGGTCCTGAACTCGCCGTTCTTCTCGCGGTATTTCACTATGTTCTTCGCGGAGGCGGAGTTTATCCCCGCGATGTATGACAGCAGGCTGTAGGAGGCGGTGTTCACGTCCACTCCCACGGAGTTCACGCAGTCCTCCACCACTCCCGTCAGGGCCTCGTCCAGCCTGGCGGGCTTCATGTCGTGCTGGTACTGGCCAACGCCTATGGACTTGGGGTCGATCTTCACCAGCTCCGCCAGGGGATCCTGGAGGCGGCGGGCGATGGATACGGCGCTCCTTTCGGTCACGTCGAAGTCCGGGAACTCCTCGGCTCCAAGCTCTGAAGCGGAATATACGGACGCCCCGGCTTCGGAAACGATTATGTACTTGGTCTTCCCGCCCATCTCGGCCAGAGTCTCCGCGATGAACATCTCGCTCTCGGCGGAGGCCGTGCCGTTGCCTATGGACACCACGTCCACGTCATATTTCGTCACGAGCCGCTTGACGACTCTCTTTGATTCCTCGATCCTCTCGTGGGGCTTTGTGGGATAGATGACCGCCGTGTCCAGAACGGCGCCCGTGGGGGTCACCACCGCCAGCTTGCATCCCGTCCGGTAGCCCGGGTCGTATCCCAGCACCGTCTTGCCCTTCAGGGGTGACTGCATCAGAAGGTTCCTCAGGTTCACGGCGAAGAGCTTTATGGCGTTCTCGCTGGAGGAGTCCGTGAGGTCGTTCCTTATCTCCCTTTCTATGGAGGGGGCGATGAGACGGTCATAGCTGTCAGTCACCGCGGCCGCCACGTGGGGGAAGGCGGGGCTCCTGAAGTTTGTTATGACCTCCGAGAACAGGTAGTTGAGTATTATCTCCCGGTCCACCGTCACCGAGACGGACAGGGCGTTCTCCTTCTCGCCCCTGTTCACCGCCAGGACCCGGTGGGAGGGGATCTTCGCCACGGGCTCGGAATATTCGTAGTACTGCTCGTACACGGGGGCCTCCGCCAGCTTCTTCGAGCTCAGCATGCCGTACTTGAAGGTGAGGGAGCGGATCTCCTTCCTGTATTCCGCGTTGTCCGAGACGGACTCGGCGATGATGTCCCTGGCGCCGGCGAGGGCCTCCTCGGCGCTGGCCACGCCCTTTTCCTCATCCACGTATCTGAGGGCCTCCTCCTCGACTGGCACGTCGTAGGAGGCCTGCTGCAGCATTATGTATTCCGCCAGGGGCTCCAGGCCCTTCTCCTTCGCCACCGAGGCACGGGTCTTCCGCTTCGGCCTGTAGGGACGGTATATGTCGTCGGCCTCGGTCACGGTCTCAGCCCTGTCGATGGCCTCTATGAGCTCTTCCGTGAGCTTGCCCTGGGCGTCTATCAGAGCCTTGATCTCGTCCTTCCTCTTCTCCAGGTTCCTGAGGGAGGTGAGCCTGTCCATCAGTTTTCTCAGGACGGTGTCGTCTAGGCCTCCCGTCACTTCCTTCCTGTATCTCGCGACGAAGGGCACCGTGTTCCCCGCGTCGAGGAGCTCGACGGTGGCGTCCAGCCTTGCTCTTGGGATCTGAAGCTCTTCCGATAGTCTGGCATTGATGTCCATGTTTTTCTCCTGTATGCGATATGTTTTGTTATGCGTTCTGTGATCTTGCCGCCCTGCGCAGCAGTTCCGTCTCCTCTTCGGTCAGCTCGGCGTAATCGCCCCTTCTGCCGATCCCCGAAAGGGTGAGGCCCGCGAACCCGGTCCGCTCAAGCTCCAGGATCTCGGAGCCCGCGGCCAGGAACATGCGCTTGATCTGGTGGAACTTCCCCTCGGTGAGGGTTATGGATCCGTGCTCGGGATCCTCGGCCTCGATCCTGCAGGGCTTCGTCGTGAAGTCACCGAGGTCCAGCCCCTCCTCCAGTCTCCGGATCTGCTCCCCGTCCACCGGACTGCACCTGTAGCGGTACGTCTTTTCGCAGTGGTGCCTCGGAGACAGCAGCTCGTGGGCAAGCTGCCCGTCGTTGGTGATGAGCAGCAGCCCGGTGGTGTCGATATCCAGCCGGCCGCAGGGGAAGGCCCCCGCCCGCCTGAATTCCGGGGGCACCAGATCCATGACGGACCTCTCCCCGGGATCCGTGGTGGAGACGTATCCCGCCGGCTTGTTCAGCTTCACGTATCTGAACTCGGTATACCGGAAATCCGCGCCTTCCACAGTGATCCTGTCGGCGGTCTCGTCCACCTTCCGGGAGGGGTCCCTTACGGTCTCTCCGTTCACCGCCACGAGGCCCCGCCTCACGGCTTCCCCCGCCTCCCTGCGGGTGAACTTCCCGCCCTCCGACAGGTATCTGTCAAGTCTGATCATGGCCTGCTCCAGTCCCCGTGCGCCGGGGCACGGACATGTGTTTACGTCACTCTGGATTATATCATAACCCCCGTCCTCATGCAAGCGAGAAAAGCGGGCCCGGGGCCTGCGGCAATCGGCGAAAAACCCTTGAATTTGACACGCCCTGCGGATATAATAGACAATGAGTTATTGTGGGGGAAAGGTGCCGTTTTATGAGAGGGATTCGCACAGCCGTTTCGGTGTTTGCCATATTGCTTGTCTGTCTTCTGATGTCCGCCGCCGTACTTGCGGATATGGACGCCGACGGGAAGATAGTCGTCGCCATAGACCCGGGTCACGGAGGCATAGACGGAGGCTCCGACGCGGGCACCTATCCCGAAAAGACATACAACATGAAGCTGTCCCGGTATCTGAGGGACTACCTCAACGAGGACGGCAGGTTCACGGCGGTGCTCACCCATGAGGAGGACATATACCTCCACTTCGTCCCGAGAGTCAGGGCTGCGGTGGACGCCGGCGCGGACGTGCTGATCTCCATGCACTGCAACACCTTCGAACAGGCTTCCGTTGGAGGCTGCACGGCCTTCGTGTCGAGGATAGACAGGTTCTGTGCCCGGGACCTGGCGGAGATGCTGCTGGACGCGGTCAGCTCGTCCTCAGGGATCTACAGAGGACGGGTGGACACCAGGGTGGACACGGGGGATTCCCTGGGGGTCTATTACTGGGATGAGATCCATCAGTGGGACATGCCGGGCCGTCCGGATCTGGGCATCCCCAGCGACTACTATTCCATAAACATGTTCGGCTCCAAGTTCGGGATCCCGGCCGTCATAATAGAGCACGGTTACCTTTCGAACCCGTACGATCTTGCGATCTTGGACGATGACGAAAATCTCAGAGCCATCGCCAGGGCCGAGGCCGATGCCATCATAAGCTACTATACCGGCCATGAGCACGTGTTCGGGGACTGGGAGACGGACTATCCGTCAAACTGCGTCTACGCGGGCACGGAGTCGAGACGCTGCCAGATCTGCGGCGCGAGAGCCGGGATCAGGCAGCTGGAACCGGATCCTGAGGGGCATTTCTGGAGAGCTACCTACTATTCCGCCGCCACATGCACTTCCGACGGATACGCGGAATACGTATGCCAGATCGCCTTCAACCTGAACCAGAAGGGCGCGCCCATGGACGTACACACGAAGTCCGAGGTGCTGCCGGCCACGGGCCATGACTACGAGACCCTCGAGGACAGCCAGCCCACCCACGCCAGGGACGGCCGTCTGTGGCAGAGATGCCGCAACTGCGGGGACGAGATAGTGGAGATCAGGACCGGGGAAGGCCACGATCTCGAGGAGCAGTCCTACGAGGCCCCCACCTGCACGGAACCCGGTAAACGGGTCTCGGTATGCACGGTATGCGGATTCGTGTCCGAAGAAGTGATCCCGCCCTCCGGCCATCAGTACGAGGTCATCGAGGACACGGAGGCGACCCATCTTGAAGACGGGCGGCTCGTGGAGAGATGCGCCGTGTGCGGTGACGAGAGGACAGAGGAAAGGCCGGCGGAAGGCCACACCTTCGAAGAGGCCTCGGTGACGCCTCCCACCTGCACGGAGCCCGGCGTCAGGATCATGAGATGCGCGGTCTGCGGCGAGGAGACCGAAGAGGAGATAGAGGCCCCGGGACATGTGCCCGAGGCGCGGGAGGACGGCAGCGTCGTGTGCAGCGTGTGCGGCGAGGTGCTGGAAGAGGCTCCCGATACGGAAACGGAAACCGAAACGGAAACCGATGCGCCCGGTGACACGGATACGCCGAAGGCCGGAGCTGAACCGGGAACGGCCCGGACGGAAGACACGGATGACGCCCCCGGTACCCCGGATAATACCGACCGAAGGGGAATGATCATCGGTATCGCTGCAGGCGCGGTGGCTGTGCTGGCCCTTGGGGCCGGGATAGCGATAGGCGTAAAAAAATCGCGAAAAGCGGGTTAGATATAAGATTATGGTTGATATTGTAAGCCTGCTGTCGACGGTCGGGACCCTGGCCCTGCTCCTGGTCACGGGATTCGTGGGCGGGAAGCTGAAGGTCCTCGACGAGACAGCCACGGAAAAGATCTCGGTGGTCGTACTGAAGATAGTGCAGCCCTTCCTCATCGTGAACTCCTTCCTGGGCTGCGAGTTCAGCCCGGAGAACCTGCAGACGGGTCTCTGGATCCTGCTGCTGGGGCTGGGGCTCCACGGGGGGATCGCGGTGCTGGCGTATCTTCTGGCGAAGCCCATAAGGGATCTCGATGAGAGGAAGATATCGGAGTTCGCCATGCTCTTCGGCAACTCCGCCTTCATAGGATTCCCCATCCTGGAATCCGTGTTCGGGAAGACCGGGCTGTTCTACGGGGCGTTCTTTCTGGCCAGCTTCCATCTGGTCATGTGGACCTGGGGGATAATGATCCTGTCGAGAGGCAGGGACGACATAAAGCTCACCCCGAGGAAGATATTCATAAACTACGGGACCATCCCCTGCGTCATAGGCTTCGTCCTGTTCGTCCTGGGGTTCAGGCTCCCGACGGTCATCACGTCCTTCACGGGATATCTGGCGGCCCTCGGGACCCCGCTGTCCATAATGGTGGCCGGGGCGAACATCGCCAGGGTGAAGCTGAAGAAGCTGTTCGCCAATCCCCATATATACTATGTCAGCGCCATGAAGATGATAGTGCTGCCCCTCGTGGCGGCCCTCATCATGAGACTTATGGGCCTTCCGGAATATCTCATACTGTTCGGCGGCGTCATGGCGGCCATGCCCTGCGCCTCGGTGGTGACCATGTTCGGGGAGGTATACAAGATGTCGCCCGGGTACGCGGGAGGACTGGTGGGCACTTCCACGGTCCTGTGCACCCTGACGATGATACCGGTGGTGACCCTGGTGGGGCTCATCGCGAAGATCTGAAACAAAGGTGGTTATTACGGATACGTTTACATACGACAGAAGATTCGACGTGATCGTGGTCGGCGCGGGACACGCCGGCGTGGAGGCGGCCCTGGCCTCGGCCAGGTGCGGTCTCAGGACGGCGCTGTTCACCATGTCCCTGGACTCGGTGTCCAACATGCCCTGCAACCCCTCCATAGGCGGGACGGGCAAGGGGCATCTGGTGTTCGAGATCGACGCTCTCGGCGGCGAGATGGGCGTCATGGCAGACCGTGCAACGATCCAGTCAAGGATGCTCAACGAAAGCAAGGGCGCCGCGGTGCGGTCGAAAAGAGTCCAGGCCGACCGGCGCAGATACTCGGGGCTGATGAAGCAGGCCGTGGAGTCCCAGCCCGGCCTCTGCCTGATCCAGTCGGAGGTGACGGACATCGTCACGGAGGCCGGTGAGGACGGACGGACGCGGATATGCGGCGTCGTCACGGAGCCCGCCGGGGAGTTCGGATGCTCCGCGGCAGTGATCTGCACCGGGACCTATCTCGGGGGCGTGACCCACGTGGGGGACGTGATGAGGGCCTCGGGCCCCGACAACTCCCTGCCCGCGTCGCATCTGACGGGGGCCCTCGGAAGATACGGGCTCTCCATGATGCGCTTCAAGACCGGGACCCCGCCGAGGATACACAGAAGGTCCATAGATTTCGGCAGGCTCGAGGTGCAGTACGGGGAAGAGCACATCACCCCCTTTTCGGTCCTCACGGACGAAGAGGAGCTCAACAGGATAGAACAGGTCCCCTGCCACGTGGTGTACACCAACGGCAGGACCCATCAGATCATAAGGGACAATATCGGAAGATCCCCACTGTATTCCGGCAGGATACACGGCACGGGGCCCAGATACTGCCCGTCAATTGAGGACAAGGTCATAAGGTTCGCCGACAAGGAGCGGCACCAGCTGTTCGTGGAGCCCATGGGCCTCGACACGGACGAGATATACCTGCAGGGGTTCTCCTCGTCCCTTCCCACGGACGTGCAGGAGAAGATGCTGAGGAGCCTCGAGGGCTTCGAGCACGCCGAGATAATGCGCTACGCCTATGCCATAGAATACGACTGCATAGATCCGCTGGAGCTGCTCGGGACCCTGGAGTTCAAGAAGATAAAGGGGCTCTACGGCGCGGGCCAGTTCAACGGCACGTCGGGATACGAGGAGGCGGCCGCCCAGGGGCTCCTGGCGGGGCTCAACGCGTCCCTGTATGTCCGCGGCATGGAGCAGATCACCCTCCCGAGGCACTCGTCGTATCTCGGGACCCTCATAGACGACCTGGTCACGAAGGGTACGAACGAGCCCTACAGGATAATGACCGGCAGGAGCGAGTACAGGCTCCTGATCCGCCAGGACAACGCGGAGGAAAGACTCTCGAAGTACGCCTTCGACGCGGGCCTGCTCTCAAGGGAGAGATATGAAGCCTCTCTCGAGAGGACCGCACGGGTGAAGGCCGAGGTGGAGAGGCTCAAAGGGTTCAACATCGGGCCCTCGTCAGGAATCAACGGGCTGCTCGAATCGAGAGGCACCGCGCCGCTCTCGAGCGGCACCACTCTGGCCGAGATCATACGGCGCCCCCAGCTGGACTACGATTCCACGGCGCCCTACGACGGTGACCGGCCGCCCCTTCCGGGAGGGCTGAGGGAAAGGGTCCAGACGGAGATAAAATACGAAGGATACATAAGGCACCAGCTCGAGGAAGTGAGGCGCCAGGAGAAGGCCGACAGCACCAGGCTCCCCGAAGACACGGACTACTCGCAGATCAGGGGGCTGAGGCTTGAGGCCGCCCAGAAGCTGAACAGGGTGAAGCCCCTGACGGTGGGCCAGGCCTCCAGGATCTCCGGGGTGAACCCGGCGGACATCTCGGTGCTGCTGATCTGGCTGGGCATAAGGAACAGGGAAAAGACTCCGGGAGGAGAGAAGACAGATGCAGATATCGGATAAGACCCGCCGGCTGTGCGAACAGGCGGAACTGGAACTCGCCGGCATATTCAGCGGCATAGACCGGATCTCCGGACTGAACACGGAGCACGTGCTGGACTGCTTCAGGGAGCACTGCGTCTCCGAATCCATGTTCGCGCCCTCCACCGGATACGGATACGGCGACCGGGGAAGGGACGAGACAGACAGCCTCGTCGCGGACATCTTCAGGGCGGAATCGGGATTCGTCCGGCCCTCCATACTGTCGGGCACCCATGCCCTCACGGTGGCCCTGTTCGGGGTCCTCCGGCCCGGGGACGTCATGCTGTGCATCACCGGGAAGCCCTACGACACGCTCCTGGACGTGATAGGCATCGGGGACGGCCCCGCGGGGGAGGGATCCCTCAGGGACTGGGGAGTCGGATACGACTGCCTCGAGCTTCTGGAGGACGGCAGCATCGACACGGCCGGCCTCAGGGAAAAGATCCGCCTGTATGGAAGCAGGCTCAGAATGGTATACGTCCAGAGATCGAGGGGATACTCCTCAAGGCCGAGCCTTTCGGTCAGGCAGATCACCGAAGCCGCGTATCACGCGAAGGCCTTCGCGGAGGAGAACGGGACCCCGCGCCCCGTGTTCACGGTCGACAACTGCTACGGGGAGTTCACGGAGGAATACGAGCCTAGCTTTGCCCTGCCGGGGGCTGAAAAGAGCCTCGGGGCGGACCTCATCATCGGCTCCCTCATAAAGAACCCGGGCGGCGGCATGGCCGATGTAGGGGGATATATAGCAGGCAGGGAGGAATATGTGAGACTGTGCGGGAACCGGCTCACGTGCCCCGGGGTGGGGCTGGACGTGGGCGCTTCCCTCGGGCAGACCAGGAACATACTGAAAGGCCTGTTCTACGCCCCCCATACCGTGGCCCAGGCCCTGAAGACGGCACATCTTGCCGCGTACATGTTCGGTGCCCTGGGGCTCGAAGTGAGCCCCGGATGGCGGGAAAAGAGATATGACATAGTCCAGACCGTGCGCTGCGGCAGCGGGGACGCCCTGAAGGCGTTCTGCGGCGGCATACAGTCGGGATCCCCCATAGACGCCCATGTGACCCCGGTGCCCTGGGACATGCCGGGGTACCCCGACGAGGTCATAATGGCGGCGGGGGCCTTCACGGGAGGCTCATCCATAGAGCTTTCCGCGGACGGGCCCATGAGGCCTCCGTATACGGCATACATGCAGGGCGGGCTCACCTACGAGAGCGCCCGGCTGGCCGTGATGGCGGCGGCAGACAGGGTCGCAGAGATCCTGTGACACACATCATTCAGAACATATTTTTCCATTCGAAAGAAAAGGAGGACGAGCGGTGAAACTGAAGACGATATTCACGCCGGGCCGTACCGTGGCCCTGGGATTCGTGACGGTGATCCTTCTGGGATCCCTGCTGCTCTCCCTGCCGGCGGCCCATTCAGGCGCATGCGAGGTCACCTATCTCGACGCCCTGTTCACGTCCACCAGCTGCGTGTGCGTGACTGGACTGGCGACCCTGGAGCTGGGCACGTCGTTCTCGCTTTTCGGTCACATAGTGGCCCTGGTGCTGATACAGATAGGAGGACTTGGGATCACCACCCTGGGAGCCGGGCTCTTCGCCCTGGCGGGGGGCAGGCTGGGCATCAGGAGCAGCGGCCTCGTGAAGGAGGCGCTGAACTACCAGACCTGGCACGGAATAGGTCCCCTGATCCGGGCGGTCCTCATAATGGACTTCTCCTTCGAGGCCGCAGGCGCCCTGTTCTCGTTCTTCACCTTCAAAAGGATCTATCCGGCGGGAACTGCCGTATGGTATTCGGTGTTCCATTCCGTTTCCGCCTTCAACAACGCGGGCTTCGACATCCTGGGCAACGGCAACAGCCTGGGGGCTTTCACCGGGGACGCGTATTTCAACATAGTGACCTCGCTCCTCATCATCTTCGGGGGCCTCGGCTTCTTCGTAATAAGGGAGCTGGGCGCCAGGCGCAGGGGAGACCGGCTGTCGCTGCACACGAAGATCGTGCTGCTCATGACATCGGTCCTTCTCGCAGCCGGCACGCTCATCATAAAGCTCACCGAAGGGGAGAGGATCTCCTGGCTGGGAGCCTGGTTCGCCAGCGTCTCGGCAAGGACCGCGGGATTCGCCACCTATCCCCTGTCGGGCTTTTCCGGGGCGGGCGTCGTCGTGATGTGCATCCTCATGTTCATAGGCGCGTCCCCCGGATCCACCGGCGGCGGCGTCAAGACCACCACGCTCTTCACGGTGATAAAGAACCTGGTATCCTATTCCACCGGAAGGGAGACCAGGGCGTTCAGGAGGAAGATCCCGGACGAGACCGGCAGGAAGGCCTTCGTCATAATCGGGCTGGGGCTGGTCTGGGTGGCCTTCATCATCATACTCCTTTCGGCCCTGAACCCGGGCATCCCCCTGAGGGACGTGATGTTCGAATGTTTCTCAGCCTTCGGCACCGTGGGCCTTTCCACGGGCATCACACCGGAGGTCACCGCCGTATCGAAGATCGTCATTATATTCACTATGTTCATAGGAAGGCTGGGGCCCCTTTCAATAGCATCTCTCTGGACAGCGAAAAAGAGATCCGGTCTGTCAAGGCCGGAGGAAAACTATCCTATCGGATAAGGAGACCGTCATCATGGGAAAGAAGAACGAAAAGACAAGAAGCGGGCGGGGCAGAAGGCAGCCCAGGCCCGGCGACATGCTGTTCGCCGTCATAGGCATCGGAAGGTTCGGTTCCGCCGTGGCCGGGGAGCTGGCCCGGAAGGGATACGACGTGATCGTGGTGGACAGGGACAGGCAGGCCATAGACCTGGCCTCCGAATACACGGAGAACGCATTCCTGACGGACGATCTCTCGTACGAGAACCTGAAGGAGGCCGGCATCGGCGAGGCCGACTGCGTCATAATAGGCATGGCGGGGCATCTCGAGACCAGCGTCCTTTGTGCCATGACCGTGAAGAAGCTGGGGGTGCCGCGGATAATGGCCAAGGCCAACAGCCCTGAGCACGGCGAGATCCTGAGGCTCCTTGGGGCCGAGGTGGTCTATCCGGAGCACGACATGGGCGTCAGGCTGGCTGCGAAGCTGTCCTCCCCCAACGTGATCGAATACCTGAGCCTCAGCGACGAGCTGGATCTGGTGGAGATAAACCTGACCGCTGCCGCCGACGGCAAGACGGTCCAGCAGCTGAACGTGCGCCAGACCTTCGGCCTGAACATAGTCGCCGTGTCCCACGACGGCTTCATGACCGCAGACATCAGGCCCGACACGAAGCTCCACGGATCCGATACCGTCACGGTGATAGGGAAGAAGACCGACATCAGGAGGTTCGAGGAATACCTGAGCCGGTAGCCCGGTACCGCATACCGGGAACTCAGCCGGCCGGAAAAACGTCATATATGCAGACCCGGGGAGCCTTTCCGGCAGCCGGAATGTTACAAATATATTACATTTCGGCAGTTTTGGGCCTTGGCGGGTGCAAAGTGCGTTTTTTTGTGATATAATAGGAAACTGGAATCGTGTCTGCGGGGGAAAGCGCCCCGTGGACGACTCATAAACTGAAAGAATAATCCCAAATATGATCTGAGAAAGGAACCGATACTATGAAGAAATTCCTGAAGGTATTCCTCCTCGTGCTCGCAGCAGCCGCTCTGCTCACAGTCGCAGCCGCGGCCGTTGACTATACCGTCTACGCGGACGGCACCAACCAGCACACGGTGAATGCCAGTTCCATCTACACCGGGGGAGAGCCCGCGATCTGGATCTCCACCGACACGTCTGTCGCCACCGTCAACAGCAGCGGCGTCATCACGGCAGTGGCTCCCGGCGAATGCGAGATCGTGGTCATGAAGAGCGATTACTCCGGCAAGCTGGCTGAGGCCACCGTCGAAGTGAAGAACCGCACTCTGACCGGACTCCAGGTAACCACTGAGCCCGAAAAGCTGACCTACAACAGCGGCGATTCCTTCGATCCCAAGGGAATGGTGGTCACCCTGACCTACGACAACGGAGACACCGCGGTCGCCACCACGTCCCAGTATGAGATCGAGCCCAAGGGGACCCTGAGCGCGAGAGTCAGAGAGATCACCGTCACCTCCACGAAGAACAGGACCCTCTTCGACACCGTTCCCGTAGTGGTCAACGAGCTCAAGGTCACCGAGCTGAAGCTCACGCTGGCCAAGACCGAGTTCGCAGTGGGCGATCTGCTCACCGGCATGACCATCGAGGCGAAATACAGCGACGGATCCACCGCCAACCTCACATCGGGCTACGAAGTGTTCCTCAACGAGGACAAGAAGATCGACCCCGCCACAAGGACCCTTGTCGCCACAGACAAGACCGTTGAGGTAGCCTACGGCGGAAAGAACTCCAACGCAGTGAACATCACAGTGACCGACAAGCCGTCATCCACATATACGGCCACGATCACCGGCGCGCTCATCAACAAGGTATATACCGTAGGCTCCCTGCTGAAATGGGACGGCGTCACGTCCATCGAACTGAAGGACAACGGCACCACGGTATACACGATCCCCTACAGCGAACTGTCCACCAGCGTGATCTACAGGTTCGTGAAGGCCGACGTGGGCGCGAACACCATAAAGATCGACTACAAGTACAAGAACAACAACTATCCGATCGTACTCTCCGGACTGACAATCTCCGAAAGCCTCGGAGCCCTCAATCCCTACCAGATCCTGGACATCTACCTGAAGGAAGACAGCTATCCCACGGGATACACCTTCAGCATCACCGACGTGGACCAGATCAGGTATACCGAGAGCAGGAACGGAAGCAGATACAGGATCTCCGGCGAGGAGCTGGCCCTCTATGTGGACGAGATGAGCCTTGAAGTGCTCACCAAGGAAGGCGACCGCAAGCCCAACTCCAGAAGATCCTACCGCAGCACCATCGAGAAGGAAGACGTGTTCTCAGTGGAGGGCGTGGACTTCGTCAACGTGAGGCTGTACATCAACGACGCCACCATCGACACCTCCGTCGAGGTGAAGGAGACCTCCGTGGCCATCTACTACGCGGGCCGTATGGTCAACGCCTATGACGGCATCACGGACGCGCTGCGCGACGCCATGATCCTCTCCCAGACAGACTATCTGCCCTCCGTGGGCATCACCATAGTCCTCGGCGAGGACAACAGGGTCAACAGCAGGCTGCTGTTCGAAGTCAACAGGAACGTGCAGATCGACCTGGCCGGCCACAGGCTGGAGTTCTACTCCGACACAGTGAACCCGGAGATGAACACCTCCTACAGACTCGAGATCACCAACACCACCAAGGAGCAGGGCAAATTCGTATATTACGACGAAGACCTGGAACTCAAGCTGGACCAGGAGGACTACTTCTACTTCGGCAAGGACTATGACAAGGAAGACAACCTTCCCGGCATATATACCGTCACCGTCGAGATCGGCGACAAGGGAGAGTTCACAAGCACTCCCAAGGCCGACAAGAACGACCTGATCAAGATCCCTCTCGGAAACGAGCTCACCATCACCGTGACTCCCGACAAGGGATACAGGGTAGACGAGTTCGCCGTCGACAGGAAGAGCGTCGTCGGCAAGGCCGGCTACACCAAGAACAGCGGCGTGGTCACATACAAGACCGTCATCAAGGAAGACTGCACCATCAAGATCGAGTTCGAAAAGGGCGAGGATACCGAGACCACGGATCCCGAAGTCTGGACGAACCCCTTCAACGACGTGATCGAGACAGACTCCTTCTATGACGCGGTAAGGTTCGTATACCAGAACGACCTGTTCAAGGGCGTCTCCACCACCAGGTTCTCACCCAACGGCACCATGACCAGAGCCATGTTCGTGACGGTGCTCGGACGTCTCTCCGGCATCACTGAGACCGAGGCCCTTGCAAGGTACGGCAAGGTCTCCCAGTTCTCCGACGTGACATACTCCTCCGCCACATCCTGGTACGTCCCCTACATCGCATGGGCTACCCAGATGGGACTCATCGAGGGCTACGGCAACGGTATGTTCGGACCTGACAACAACATCACGCACCAGCAGATGTACGTGATCATGAAGAGATACGCCACCTTCGTCGAGAACCTCAACACCTCGGTGGACGGCGTGACTCTCACATTCACCGACAGGCTGAAGATCGCCGACTGGGCAGAGGATGCCGTCAAGTACGCGAAACTCAAGCAGTTCATCGTGTTCACGGCCACCAACACCATCGATCCCACAGGCGAGGCAAAGCGTTCCGAGCTGGCAGTGCTGCTGCAGACATACTGCAGGACCGTGCTTGGCTGGACGGCGAAATAAGGGAAATATGCATTGAAGACCGGCGCATCTCCGAAAGGGGATGCGCCTTTTCTCGACACCGAGGGGTCAAAAGTACCAAAATATGTGCCTTAACCCGCGGGTATATTGTCTCTGTATATATTGACTGGCCTGTATAAATATTGTATAATCCTGTATAAATATTCATTCGAGAAAGTGAGGGGATGTATGTGATCAGAGTATTCGTTGACGGAAGCGCGGGCACGACTGGCCT
>JAEEGL013778026.1_pt1 | contig 19761 bp, 9 predicted proteins | sample 9134231 | NCBI WGS metagenome assembly JAEEGL01 (sample SAMN16246548, study PRJNA631951) | gut metagenome | biome: gut microbiome; feature: rumen; material: fiber-attached | host: Bos | place: Iran: Karaj | collected 2018-10 | reverse complement strand
TTAAATGATTATATATATTTGGGAGTGTGTTTGTGTCTGACTTAGTGGGGAACAAGTTCAAAATATCCGTAATTCTTCCGGTTTATAATGTGGAGAAATATCTGCATCGTTGCATGGACAGCATCATTTCTCAGACCATGGATAAAAGCGATTTCGAAGTTATCATGGTCGACGATGGTGCTAATGATTCTTCGCCCATAATCTGTGACGAGTATTCCTCAAAATATGAAAATTTCATAGTGATACATCAGCTAAATGCAGGGGCAGCGGCGGCAAGAAACGCGGGACTTGCCAAGGCGTGCGGAGAGTATGTGGCATTTGTTGATCCTGATGATTATATTGAACCTGATTATCTGGAAGTCGCTTATAATACTGCAAAAGAGAATCAGGCAGACATAGCACTTTTTGACGCGGTGAGAGAGAAGAATCCTTCTGAGATTGTGCCAGCTGATGCGGCATATAGAGAAGCTGGCATTAAGCAGGGGGAAGCTAGACTTTGGGGGCATGCGCCCTCAGCATTTGTCACGAGCGATGAAAAAGACATTCTTTCCATGAGATGTCAGATTCTGTATCCGTACATGGGAGCGAGCGTGGGAGGACTTAAGTTTACAAGAGATATTCCGCTTTCAGCGCCATGGGATAAGTGTTACAGAAGAGAGTTTTTGAAGGAAAATAGTTTAATGTTTCCAAAAGAACTTAAAGTTCTCGATGATATGTCTTTTAACTTTGTGGCATTTGGAGCGGCTGAGAGAATCGCCTATACTCCGAAGGCACTTTATCATTACTGCATCGAGCCTACGTCAATAACCAACAGCTATAAAGCCAACAGGCCGGAGCTTGATATGCAGGTTTTCGAATATTTGCGGAAAGTGATTGATAGTAAACTCTCAAGGAATAATAGAGGAGATTCAGAGACTTTAAGGACTTATAATGAGAATGAGATGGCTCAGGCAGAGCGCAAAAAAGAAATTAGCTGTCTCTGCCAGGCGTATTATGCGAGGATTATCAAGAGCTTTGCAATCTGCTGCAGGCTATGCTTCTTTAACGAGAAGAATCCCAAATCGGAAAAAGAAAGACTTTTGCATGTTAAATCTTACATGGAAAAAAGCCCCTATAAAGAGGCTTTTGCGCGTGTCAGGATAAATGAAATAGATTACAAATTACTGGCAGTGACCATTGCGGGACGATTAAAGAGCCCGCGGATTTTGAAACTCCTGGACAGCTTCCAGAATCGCAACTGAAATGATATTGAAGAGCTTCTCTTGTTACGTAACTTATGAAAATATGACTTGAAAAAAGAAAGCAGGATGACTATGAAGACAGAAGACCTTAAGAAACTATTATCCGAAATGAGCCTTGAAGAGAAGGTAATGCAGCTTGTTCAGCTTCCGGGAAGTGAGTTTGAGGCGGATGCCGCAGTTACCGGATTATCTGAGAGACAGAGCAGTGACAAGGCAAAGAGCCTTGTGGGAAGTATCCTTGGCGTATGGGGCGCTGAGAAAGCCATCGCTCTTCAGAAAAGATACATCGAGAATCATCCGCATCACATACCGCTTTTGCTGATGCTTGACGTTATTCACGGGCATAAGACTGTTTTCCCATGTCCACTGGGACAGGGAGCGACCTTTGACACTGAGGTTGCAAGGAAAGGCGCAGAGATTCAGGCAAAAGAGGCATCGGCTGAGGGCGTTCATGTTACTTTTTCGCCCATGGCTGATCTTGTAAGGGATGCCAGATGGGGCAGAGTTGTTGAATCCTGTGGCGAGGACAAGTTCCTCAATGGAAAGATGATAAGCGCGATGGTAGAGGGCTACCAGGGTGATTCGCTTCTTGATAAAGAGCATGTGGCTTCCTGCGTAAAGCATTTTGCTGCGTACGGCGGTGCAGATGCAGGACGTGACTACAATAACGTTGAGCTTTCTGAGCATACACTCAGAGAGCAGTATCTTCCTGCTTACGAGGAGGGAATAAAGGCAGGAGCAAGGCTTGTCATGACCTCTTTTAACACGCTTAACGGCATTCCGTCTTCAGGCAACAAGTGGCTTATGAGGGACATCCTCAGGGATGAGATGGGATTTGACGGCGTTCTTATCTCCGACTGGGCTGCGATTGCAGAGATGGTCAAATGGGGCTTTGCAAAAGATAATGCGGAGGCTTCAGACCTTGCCATGAAAGCCGGAGTTGATATCGACATGTGCACGGATTGTTACAGCGGAAGCATTGAGAAGCTTATAGCTGACGGAAAGCTTTCTGTCGAGCTCTTGGATGAAGCTGTAATGCGTGTTCTTACTCTTAAAAACGACCTTGGATTATTCGAAGATCCATACCGCGGAGCAAGTGTTGAGAAGAGTAAAGAAGTTCTCCTTAGCAGGGAGAACCGTGAAGTTGCAAGAGATGCAGTTCAGAAGTCGCTGGTTCTTTTGACAAATAAAGAAAATGCGCTTCCGCTTTCGGAAAAGAAGATTGCATTTATCGGGCCGTATGTGGATGAGAAGAAGATCCACAGCTCATGGGCGATTTCCTGCGACCCTGAGGACAATGTGACAATAAAGGATGCGGTGTGCGAGTATTACGGACTTACCGCCTCATCTGCAAATAATGAAAACGGAGAGAGTGCAGGTGATGACATATCACCAAAGACAGATTTAGACAGTTCGGATAAGACTGTATGTATTCACAAGTCAGCTTCTGGAGCTCAGGTAATATTTGCGAAGGGCTGCAACATGCTTCCAAACGGCACGGACCTTGGCTATGGAGTTTACAAGACTGATGATGCGGAGAATGACAAGCTTATAAAAGAGGCTCTGTGGGTAGCAGAGTGGGCTGACGAGATAGTTCTTTGCCTTGGCGAAGAGATTGGACAGTCGGGAGAGTCCACAAGCCGCGTGGATATTACACTTCCAAAGCCTCAGATGGAACTTTTTGAAGTCGTTAGCAAGTTGGAAAAGAAGCTTGTGACACTTATTTTAAACGGAAGACCGCTTGATCTTAAGGACATTCCTGAAAAGAGCAGCGCAGTTCTGCTTTGCTGGCGCCCGGGAACTGAGGGCGGACATGGAATCATGGACGTGCTCACAGGAAAGGTATCTCCTTCAGGTAAGCTCCCTATGAGCTTCCCATGGAGCGTTGGACAGGAACCGCTTCACTACGATCATTACAACACCGGAAGACCGAAGCCTTCAGAGGGGGCAAGTATCTTTTCATCGAGATATCTCGACTGCCCGAACGAGGCAAGGTACCCCTTTGGATTTGGACTTACCTATTCAAGCTTTGAGGTGTCTGAGGTCAGGCTTTCGAAGGAAACTTTAAAGAGCGACGGCGATTCAATAAGTGCCTCAGTTACTCTGAAAAACACAGGAAAGTGCGAAGCAACTGAGACCCTTCAGCTGTATATCAGAGATATGGTGGGCAGCAGGGTAAGACCTGTCAAAGAGCTTAAGGGCTTTGAGAAGGTTACTCTTTTGCCGGGAGAATCTAAAGAGGTTTCCTTCGAGATAAAAGAGGACATGCTCAGGTTCTTTACAATTAACAACAGATTTGAAAGTGAGCCCGGAAAGTTCACCGTTTATATTGGAACAGATTCTTCAACGGAGAACGGGGCAGAGTTTGAGCTGGTATGAGGAATGAATGAGTAGATAATGATATTAATGACTATTGAATAAATGTAGTGATATAAATGACCAATGGAAAAATGTGGAAATCTGCCATGCCATAGGTCGGGAATGTGAGATAAAGGGAATATGAAGCTTCAGACAATTCTTCTTCCAAAAGAGAATATTTGCAATGTGCCGGAACTCTATTATCACAGAGATGCGGAGTGGGTGACTTTTGACGGGTATTTTAATCTCTTTTACCTGGAAAAATATCATACATATTGCGATATCAGTAAGCTATCTCTTGAGCTTGAGGTTAACAAGAATGTTAAGATCCAGATAGTTCATGACAAAGAGGTGGTTTCTGAGCATGTGCTGAAGGTGGGAAAAAACACTGTCGCGCTCCCCTATGAGGATTTTGACAGCGGAGTTTTTTACTTCAGAATGCAGGCTGCACTTGGTGAGAGGATTGTGAATAGCGCTGAAGATGCTGATATGAAGATTGCCGCAGCCCCGGGCAGAAGAAGTGCGTCTTCTAAGAGCGGAGATAGCGCTGCTGATAATAAAAAAGCAGGGATAGCCCCGGTGTACACGTCTGAAGTTGTTATAAAGGGCGGCTTTAAGGCGGCTTCGCCTTCTATTCGAAAGACAAGCATCGCAGTCGGTATCTGTACATTTAAGAGAGAAAAATATGTCATAAGAAACCTTAGAAGTATGCTTGGCTACTTTGAGGAGAATCCGCAGATCGCTGCGCTTTATCATGTTTTTCTGGTTGATAACGGAAAGACTTTGGCAGAGCGTGATGATTTTAAGTCTCTTTTGGAAAGGGCGGGGAGAATTGGTGATTCAAAGCTTCTGACACTTATTGAAAATAAGAATAACGGTGGAACCGGCGGATTTACAAGGGCTATGGAGGAGGCTATCGCAAGGAAGGAAGAGCTTTCTCTTACGAATCTCCTTTTACTTGATGACGATGCAGTCTTTGATCCGGAGGTGTTCCTAAGGCTATCAGCTTTTTTGCAGCTTCTTAGAGAAGAGTATAAAGATATTACGGTGGGCGGTGCGATGTGGCGTGAGGATATGCCATATCTGATGCATGGGCTAGGTGAGTATTACGAGGACTTTACGGTTACAAATCCGCTTCACATGATGGATATCAGGAAGTTTGAGAACTGCACAAAGCCTGAAGTATGCAGTCCGCTGGATTACAGAAAGCTTTACAGTGGCTGGTGGTGCTGTACCTACAGCATGAAGATCATAACAAAAGAGAATCTGCCGATGCCTCTTTTTATCCATATGGATGACATTTTATTCTGTCTGCAGCATTGCGGCGAAGGCATTGCGCTGATTCCGGGAATCGGTGTGTGGCATCAGGGCTTTGAACTCAGGTTCCCTGCGACAAATGAGTATTACAACACCAGGAATGCGCTGATAACTGAGGCAGTAATGGATGATATACGTCCTTGGCGTGCTGCGCGCTGGGCAATCAAGCAGCTCTCCGGGCCGCTTCTCAGCTTCAGATATGAGGAGATGGAACTTGCTTATCGCGGAATTAAGGACTTTTTGAAGGGACCGGAATGGCTGGACGAAGTGGATGAGGAGGTCCTACATTTAGAACTTCTTGCTGAGTATAAGCAGAGAGTTGTGATGAAGCCGCTACGTGAGGTTCTTCCGGAGGCGGAATATGAAAAGCTTCGGGAGAAAAAACTGAGTGAAAAAGCAAGACAGCAGGCAATCCTCGACTTCTGGACCAAGCGAACATCAGGCGGAAGCTTTAAAAAAGCTATTTCCTTGAACGGCTGGCTTCTTCCTGCTGATAAGAAATTCGGAATCTACTCCCATGCAGATTCGCCCTGGAAGCTTTACAAGAAGGATACAGCTCTTCTCTACGAACCTGAGGCTGAGCGCGGATACATGGAAAAGCGTCGTGGCAGTAAGATGGTTAAATGTGCTTTTATGGCTCTTCGGAGTGCAGCAGGTCTTCTGCTTCACTACAAAGGACTGGAAAAGCGATACAGACAGCGTGCTTTTTCAGGAAAGATGTGAAAAATAGGCAGATTTTTGTTGAAAAACAGGCCGTTTTAGCAGATAATTTTGGGTAGGTATTTATTAAAATTTTATTAATTTTAAGATTGGGGGCTGTTTATGAAAAGAAAGAAATTGTTGGCGTTCATCATGGCAAGCATGCTTGTTGTGGGGAATTGCATGCCATCTGTTACAGCGTATGCAACAGAAGGCGATGACATCGTTGCAGTTTCAGTAGATGAGAGTACTGATGTTGCAGATGATGTTGAAGAGGAAGGCGAATTAGAGGCTTTTGATGATGAAGCTGAAAATTTGGAAACTCCTGAATCAGAGGATGTTGCCGAGGAACAGAATCTTGAGGTTACAGATGCTGTTTTTGAGGGACAGGTCGCTGAGAATAAGACTTATGATGATGGAAATCTTCCTGTTGTAACTGAGTTTGGTTGGAGAAGAGTGGGATGTTATTACCTTAATTTACCTGATCCAAACTTGAATTATTATGTAAAAATTTCAGGCCCAGTGTCGATGGCTAATAATCTGCGTACATATAGCGGAGATTATGATTGTCCATATCTTTTTACAGCTAGTGGCGATTATACTATTCAGGTAAAAACCTGTGCTGCATCAGAACGTGACGACGATTTTTCAAGAGGTGTTGTCTCTGAGATAAAGACAATACATTTTGAAAAGCCTGATCAAACGCTTGCAACGCCTACAGGGCTTCATTGGCATGAGAGAAATCCTTGGACTGCAGTATGGAATGCTGTTGAAGGTGCTAACTATTATGAGGTTTTTGTTTATAAAAATGGAACTCAGGTAGCAGGCATCAGCTCTCAATGGAATTCCACAAGTTCATCTTTATACTGGAACTTTTACTCAAGCTTAAAGGATGAGGATCCTTCAGAAGATCAGTTCACTTTCACGGTTAAAGCATTTAATGTGGATCCTTCGGTAATATCACCATCGGCAGTATCGGAAAGGTCTGCAGTATATGCGCCTGCCAATGATCCTTCACAGGCTTTGCCAAAAGTTACAGAACTTAGATGGAAAGAGGCGGGTTGGGCAGAGTTTACTTCTGTTAGTTCAGATGTATATTACTCAGTTCAATTAGTTTTCCCAGATGGTAGTACATATTCTATGACTTCCATGCAACGTGAACCCGGAGAAAAATTATCATTATTCTTGTCAGATAAGTTCTTAGAGTCCGGTAAGTACAAATTTAGGGTAAAGACAACTTATGAACAATCCGATTACAATTTCTCACAAGGCGTAGTTTCAGATTATTGTGAGATTGATTATGTAAGACCTGATAGTGTATACAAGACTCCCACAAAGCTTTACTGGTCTGAGGATGGAGTGGCACATTGGACTATTGATAACGCAGGAGCAGCTTATATAGTTAGTTTGTACAAGAATGGTTCTATTTACTCATCAAGATCCTATGTATATGGAAATAGCACAGATGCATTTAAAAACAATGTGAATCAGCCGGGAAATTGGACCTTCACAGTTACAGCATACTGCAATAATCCTGTACAGATTGCTTCATCTCCTGAGTCAGAGCAGTCTTTTGTCTACGATGGAACAAATCAGTACTATAATTATTATCCGCAGGTAACTGATGCGAAGTGGTCTAAACCGGGAACTCTTGAATTCACCTGCCCGAGAGCAGATGTATATTACACACTTTTCATTAGGAATTCTGATGGAAACATCTTAAGACATCCTGGTTTTCAGGTTAATAGCGACGGAAAGCATGTTATTTATAACTGCGCTGAGCGCTTTATGAAGAGTGGAACATATAGCTTTGCTGTAAAGACCACAGATAAGGCTGATGATTATGACGAGAAAACCGGTTCAGTTACTGATTGGATTGATTGTAATTACGTTAGACCTGAAAATGCATTTGAAGTACCGAGCAATCTTCGTTGGCTTGAAGATGGAACAGCTACATGGAATGTAGTTCCTGGAAATCCTTATTACCAGGTAATTTTCTTCAAAGATTCAGAACCACAGTTTGGGACTCCGCCAATTACAGCTACAAGTTACAAAAGTAATGAACTAGACTTAAGTGAAGGAGAATGGACCTTCAGAGTAAGAGCTTATGGCGCAGATCCGAGTCAGACAGCACCTTCAGAGCTTTCAGCTGATTCTCCTGTTTATGGCGAAGTAGGCTTCACCGGACTTGCAGACTCTGGTAATGGCACATGGTATCTTTACGATAACGGAGAGATAAACACTTCCTTCAGCGGCCTTTACAATGATGAGAAATGTGGCTGGTGGCTCGTACTTGAAGGAAGAGTAGCATTTGAGTATTCTGATCTTTACGACGATGCAAACCTTGGCTGGTGGAAAATTAACGGTGGTCAGGTAGACTTTGGATACACAGATCTTTACTGCTCACCTAAATTTGGCTGGTGGAAGATAGTTGGAGGCCAGGTAGACTTCGGCTTTACAGATCTTTACTGTTCACCTCAATTTGGTTGGTGGAAGATTATTGGAGGTCAGGTAGACTTTGGCTATTCAGATCTCTATGGTTCACCAACATGTGGCTGGTGGCTCGTAACTGGCGGTGCAGTCGACTTTGACTACACAGATCTTTATGGTTCACCAACATGTGGCTGGTGGAAAGTAACCGGCGGTGCTGTAGACTTTGAATACTCTGATCTCTACGGTTCACCAACATGCGGCTGGTGGCTTGTAACAGGTGGCGCAGTAGACTTTGGCTTCACAGACCTCTATGGCTCACCAACATACGGATGGTGGAAGGTAACAGGTGGTGCAGTAGACTTTGGCTACACAGATCTCTACGGCTCTCCAACCTGTGGCTGGTGGCTTGTAAGTGGCGGTGCAGTAGACTTTGGATATACTGATATATACGCTTCACCTTCAGTTGGTAACTGGAAAGTATCTGGTGGAACAGTGGACTTTGGATTTAACGGTGTCTACAATTCACCAAGATATGGGCAGTGCTATGTAAGCGGCGGACAGGCAAATCTATAACATAAGATATAGGCATATTGAAGGCTCGACCTCGGAAAACGAGGCCGAGCCTTTGAGTTTCCAATAAAAAGTGCAGAATATAACTGTTTATCAGTTGAATTTAGCTAGGATTTGACAGATAATCAAATATAAAGAAACTATAAAAAATTCATAAAGATTGGGGGCGGGTATGAAAAGAAACAGAGTGTTTGCTCTTGTCATGGCAGGAATGCTGGTACTGGGGAACTGCATTCAATCTGTTACGGTATGTGCCACAGAAGGTACGGAAGCATCTTTGAATGTCACTGAAGCTGGTGATGTAGAGAAAATAGGTCCGGTTTCTGAGGTTAGGTGGGAATGTGCCGGAATTGTGAAATATACTCTGCCCGCAGCAAATTCTTATTATTCTCTTGAAATAGTTAAGCCAAATGGGGAAGTATTTCATGCAAACAGTATGTATTCCAGTAGCATGATAAATAAAGAGACTGGATGGCTGGCATATGAACTTTTCGACATGGACGGAGAATATAAGGCCAGGATAAAGATATCCGACTACGCAAAAGACTACGATTTTTCAAACGGAGCAGTTAGTGACTGGACAACAATTTCTTTTCAAAAGCCTGAAGTTTCTTATGATACTCCTACTAATTTGCGCTGGCTTGACGATGGAACAGCAACCTGGGATCCTGTTGATGATGAAGGCGTAGAGTATACAGTAAAACTGTATAAGGACTCTGAATATAAATTTAAGAGGCAGCATCTAACCCAAACAAGTTATAAACCGGATCTTAGCCAGTTTGCTGAAGGCAATTGGACATTCACAGTAACTGTGATGGGCAAGCTGGACTATAAGAATGCATCGGCTGAGTCAGAACAGTCAGCAGTTTTAGGCAAAAAAGAAAACATCACCGGCCTTGCAGAAAACGCAGATGGCAACTGGTATCTTTATGAAGACGGAGAGATAAACACTGAGTTTAACGGTCTGTTTTGCGACAGCAAAGTAGGCTGGTGGCTTGTAATAAATGGGAAAATCGCCTTTGATTTCAATGATCTCTACTATGATGAAAACTATGGTTGGTGGAAGATCACGGGTGGAGCAGTAGACTTTGGCTACACAGATCTCTACGGCTCACCAACATATGGCTGGTGGAAAGTAACCGGAGGAGCAGTAGACTTCGGCTTCACGGACCTCTATGGCTCACCGCAATATGGCTGGTGGCTTGTGACCGGAGGAGCAGTAGACTTCGGTTTCACAGATCTTTATGGCTCACCGACATATGGCTGGTGGAAGATAAACGGAGGAGCAGTGGACTTTGGCTACACAGACCTCTATGGTTCACCTACATACGGTTGGTGGCTTGTAAGTGGCGGCGCTGTAGATTTCAGCTACTCAGATATTTTCAAATCATCTTCGGTTGGCAATTGGAAAGTAGCGGGAGGCGCAGTAGACTTTGGATATAATGGAGATTACAACTCTCAAAGATATGAACATTGCTATGTGAGAAATGGTCAGGCGAATTTCTGACGATAATTCACAAAATGGCTCGACTTCAGATAATGAGGCCGGGCCATTTTATAATTAATTTATAATTTGACGTTTTAATTTATGTTTAATTTCGAATTTGGCTTTGTTATGCGTTGTATACTAAACTCACGGGATTGTCTTTTTCTTTCGGAGGGAGCATTTGTATGAACAAAATTAGAGCATTGACATATGCTGTGGCAGGAATGGTGATAATAGGTTGCTGTATACCATCTATCACAGTTCATGCAATCGAAGAAAATGATGATATTGAAATCATCGAAACGGATCCTGATATTTCGACTCCTGATTATGAAGAAGAGAATTTCCTCGAAAAGGAACTCCGGGAAGAAATATTCGAGGGAGAGACCGAAGAATATAGAACATACGACAGTGGAAAATACCCGGTTGTTACGGATTTTTATTGGATAAGTCCCGGAAAACTTCATGTAGATTTCCCGGACGAAGATTTATTTTATTACAGTTATATACAAAGCCCAAGAGGAAAAGAGTTCCTTCTCTTAAAGAATAGTGGTGATAGAAACTGCACGTTTTATTTCACTGAGACAGGCACTTATTCTATCCAGATAATGACTGAAAATGACCCAAGTGCAGCTTCGGTGATTGAATCAGTTGACTATGTAAGACCTGCGGAAACGCTGGATACGCCTACCGGACTAAGGTGGTCTACAGAAAGCCCATGGGTTGCTATGTGGGACCCTGTTCCGGGAGCTGATTTTTACTATGTCAGGGCATACGAAGGTGATAAAGATGTTGCGGGGCGTGGTTTTGAAGTTGAAAACGTCAATGGTACACAAACTTGTGACCTGAGTAATTCATATTTGGGATATGTTGATCCGTCAGAAAACACTTATACATTTGTTGTTACGGCGTATAATACTGACCCAACCAAATATGGAAATTCAGATGTCTCAGAGCGTTCTCCGGCATATGGGCAGGCTGAGGAGCAGGAGAAAAAGAAAATCATAAACGGCCTTGCAGAAAACGCAGATGGCAATTGGTATCTTTATGAAAACGGAGAAATAAATACGGCATTCAGCGGCCTGTACTGTGATGTAAATGTAGGCTGGTGGCTTGTTTTAGATGGACAAGTTGCGTTTGATTACAATGATCTCTACTGTGATGCAAATTATGGCTGGTGGAAGATTGCCGGTGGTGCAGTAGACTTTGGGTACAATGATCTCTATGGCTCTCCAACGTATGGCTGGTGGAAAGTAAGCGGCGGAGCAGTAGACTTTGGCTACACAGACCTTTATGGTTCACCTCAATATGGCTGGTGGAAGGTAATTGGTGGTCAGGTGGATTTTGAGTATAGTGACCTCTATGGCTCCCCAACATACGGCTGGTGGAAAGTAACAGGCGGAGCAGTAGACTTTGGCTACACAGACCTTTTTGGCTCGCCTCAATATGGCTGGTGGAAGGTAAACGGAGGAATGGTAGACTTTGACTACTCTGATCTGTACGGATCACCGGGCTACGGGTGGTGGCTTGTGAACGGAGGTGCAGTAGACTTCGGCTATACAGACATTTTTGTATCACCGGTTTATGGTGGCTGGAAAGTATCAGGTGGAAACGTGGACTTTGGATTTAATGGTGTTTACAATTCTCCAAGGTACGGACAGTGCTATGTAAACGGCGGACAGGTGAATCTTTAAATCATAGTCGTAAAAAGTCTTTTTCCATCGAAAGGAGCATTAGTATGAGCAGGATTAAAGCATTAACATTTGCAGCGATAGGTATGTTGATATTGGGATGCTGTATGCCTTCAGTTAAGGCACTTGCGGCTGAGGATGATGGTAGTTATCTGTTTGTCTATGATGAAGATGGAAATAGCATTATTGACGAAGACGGAAATGCAATTTTTGAGGGAAGTGCTGAGGAAAGCTGGTTATATAATGATGCGCCGGGTTATCCTATAGCAACGGACTTTGGCTGGGTAAAGCCCGGAGAATTCTATGTAAATGTTCCTGACGATAGCCTGTATTATTATGTATATATCGGTGGAGCCGGGGCACACGATGTATGGAAGATGACGCACAGTGGAAATGTCAACTGTACAATTTGTTTTACAGAGAGTGGAACTTACACGATGCAGGTAAGGACCCAGAATAATTCCAACTTTAATTCTGAGATCAAATCAATAGAGTATACTAAACCGGCTGAAGTTCTTGCTACACCTACAGGCTTGAGGTGGGATGCCCGAAATGCCTGGACTGTAGCATGGGATCCTGTTCAGGATGCAAATTACTATCTTGTTACAGTCTATAAAAATGGAGATATGAAGGCGAGAGGAATAAGAGCTATCACTGAGAAATCTCCTTATACAACCTTTGACGTTTCACGTACATTTAGCAGTGCAGATCCTACAGCTGACGAGTATACATTTGATGTCAGAGCCTATAACACAGATCTGGATTTTAGGGGATGTTCTGAAATTTCAGCTCGTTCTGCGGCTTATGCAGGAACAAACCTGAATGGACTGGCTCCCGGAGCTGATGGTTGGTACCTTTATGAAAATGGAAAAGTCAACACCTACTACAATGGTCTTTATTATGATGACGAGGTGGGCTGGTGGCTTATATTCAATGGAAGTGTTGCTTTTGATTACAACGATCTTTACTATGATGAAACTTATGGCTGGTGGAAGATTGTCGGTGGTGCAGTAGACTTTGGATACAATGACCTGTTCGGTTCTCCGGCTTATGGTTGGTGGAAAGTAACCGGTGGAACGGTAGACTTTGGGTATTCAGAACTGTACGAGTCGCCAACGTATGGTTGGTGGAAGGTAACCGGCGGAGCGGTAGACTTTGGATATAATGATCTTTATGGGTCGCCAACGTATGGCTGGTGGAAAGTAACCGGAGGAGCAGTAGACTTTGGGTACACAGACCTGTTTGGCTCGCCGACATGTGGTTGGTGGAAAGTGACCGGTGGAGCAGTAGACTTTGGCTATAACGACCTTTATGGCTCACCACTTTATGGTTGGTGGCTTGTAAGTGGCGGAGCGGTAGACTTCGGCTATACAGACATTTACAACTCTCCTTCGGTTGGTAACTGGAAAGTATCAGGCGGAGCAGTAGACTTTGGATATTATGGATATTATAATTCACCCAAGTATGGTCGTTGCTACGTGCGCGGCGGCCAGGCGAATCTCTGATCAGTTAAATAAGCAATAATACTGAGTCCACGGAACTGCCACTTTTCTTTGATACGAGGTGCAACCTATGGGAAAAATAAGAAGATTATCAGGCGTGTTATTTGGAGTTGCTTTGTCGGTTATGATGCTTGGAACGAAGGTATATGCCGAAGAAATAACTGAAGCGTCAGAAGTATTGGATGGTGCTGGAATCGAGATTGATTTGGCAGATTATGAAATTGATAGTACTTCGTTTGAAGAAAAAGAAGCTTCTATGAATGTCATTGTATCGGATGAAGAGGTTTTGATTTCTGACGAGTTTACAGGCAAGGAAAGCAGCGAAAGACTTTTTTACGACGGTGCAGGTGATCCTCCGGTTGTAAGAGATCTTCACTGGGACTCTGCCGGCCACTTCACATTTACATCTCCTAGTGCTGATGCATACTATTCAGTTTATCTGACCGCTCCAAATACCGATAATTATATGATTTCAGCGGGCGTTAAGGTTGGAGTTGCTGATATACCGGTGGAGAATAATGTGGCGGCATATTTTGATGAATCCGGTACTTATGAGGTCAAAGTAAAATCGAGCTGGGATGGCAAGGATTATGATTTTTTTTCAGGTCCAGTCACTGACTGGGTATCTATAGATTATGTAAGACCTCAGAATCAGTATCCGGCGCCAACAAATCCTCACTGGCTTGAAAACGGAATAGCAACCTGGGATCCTGTCGAGGGGAATCCTAAATACAATGTTTATTTCTACGAAAACTCAGTATATAAGTTTAGACGCGGTAGTGGTTATGAAAACAGCTATGATGCCTCAATGTTTGGTGAAGGTAATTGGACATTTACGGTAAAAGCTTACGGTGATAATCCTGGTGAGATAGCTTCTTCTCCGGCGTCTGAAATGTCCCCTTCTTTTGGCGGAATGCCGCTTCCGGTGGTTACTGATTTAAAGTGGGAAAAACCAGGCATTTTTTCTTTTACAATCCCAAATGCAGATGCGTATTATTCATTTTATGTTGAAATACCAGGGGCTGCTCCGTTTATAAGCACTAACAATAAAATGGTTATGGCAGGAATTCCTTGCAGGGTTAATATTACGAGATATTTGGAAAACGAAGGGACCTATCGTGCAAGAGTTAAGACAACCATGATTTACAATGATGCTGACTTCACCACTGGTGCTGTCTCAGAATGGGTATCTTTTAACTATGTAAAAGGATATTTGGCGGATGGCGGCGATGGAAACTGGTACCTTTACAGAGGAAGTACGATTGATACCTCTTATACCGGCATATTTGAAGACGCTGAACACGGAGCGTGGCTGGTACTGGATGGAAGAGTCGCTTTTGAATACAACGATCTGTATAGTGATGATATTCTTGGATTTATCAAAATTTTGAATGGAACAATTGATTATGGTTATACAGATCTTTTTTTCTCGCCACATTTTAATGGATGGTACAAGATAAGCGAAGGCAAGGCGGATTTTGAATACAGTGATCTGTATTTCTCACCGCAATATGGATGGTGGAAAATCCGCTATGGCATGGTAGATTTTAACTTCAATGATCTGTATGAATCGCCGCAGTATGGCTGGTGGAAAGTAACCGGTGGAGCAGTGGATTTTGGCTACACGGAACTGTACGAATCGCCGCAGTATGGCTGGTGGAAAATATATGGCGGAGCAGTAGACTTTGGTTACAATGACCTGTATTTCTCACCTTCTTGTGGATGGTGGAAGATATATGGCGGAGCAGTGGATTTTGGCTACAGTGATCTTTATGGCTCACCTACTTGCGGCTGGTGGAAAGTGACCGGTGGCATGGTTGATTTTGGCTACACAGATCTCTACGGATCTCCAACCTGTGGCTGGTGGCTTGTAAATGGAGGAGCAGTTGACTTTGGCTACACTGACATTTTCAAATCTCCTTCAGTCGGAAACTGGAAAGTATATGGAGGAACTGTAGACTTTGGATTTAATGGCGTTTACAACTCTCCACGATATGGGCGCTGTTACGTAAACGGCGGCGCTGCTGCTATTCAGTGACATCACAATATGAAGATAAAGATTCGGTCTCCATTGGAGGCCGAATTTTTTGGAAACTACCGATTTGTAGGCCTTTCTAACGTGAAAATATGTGTTGAAAAACATATTTGGATGTACGATAATCTTCTTCGGAGTTTATAAAATTTTTATAATTAGGGGATTAACATGAAAAAAAGTAAAAGATTATTTGTTGCCATTTGGGGAGTGGCTATGTCACTGGAATTATTCAGCACTCAGGTACTTGCTGCTGAGAATGTTGAGGCTGAGCTTGTTGCTGACGAGTTTTCCGGTGATGAGACTTTATTGATTGCAGATGATGAAGTATCTGCTGACGAAGAATTGCGTGTTGCTGAAGAAGAGCAGATATCTGCTGGTGAAGCTTCAGAAGATTTCGAAAATCTGACAGTGATCTATGCTGACGAAGATTATGAAGTTTCGGAAAGTGAGCCTGAGGAAGAGATTTTTGAGGGCAGCTATTCTGAAAGCAGGACCTATGATGGAGGGAAGCTGCCGATTGTTACGGACTTTGGATGGACTCGCCCGGGCGAGTTTTATATTAGAGGTGTGGATGAAGGTGTGCATTACAAAGTGCAGATTACCGGCCCTGGCTATTCACAAGGCGCATGGATTCCGCATAGTGGAACCTATCCATATCCGGATGCTTTTGTTAACAGTGGCGAATACACTATTCAGGTAAAAACAGTAGAGGCCTCATCTTATGATGGCGACTTTACTACTGGCGCTGTTTCCACAATCAAGTCAATAAATTATACAAGACCTTCAGAGTCCCTTACTAAGCCAACAGGGCTTCATTGGAAGGAAGATGACTACTGGAATGCTGTTTGGGATGCTGTTCCCGGAGCTAATTATTATTCGGTTAAGGTTTATAATGGCGATAAACAGGTAGCAGGTGTTGCCTATCGCTGTCATGAAGATACACCTCAAATTACATATTGCTTCAATGATAAATTGTACAATCGCACTGATTTGCGCAACGTCACATTTAATGTAGCAGCATACAACACGGATCCTACATTGTATGGCAGTTCACCTCTTTCAGATTATTCACCTGTACATTGGAAAACTGTATCTGGCGATCCTATCGATGTGAATCTTAATGGACTTGCAGTAAGTTCAGATGGAAACTGGTATCTCTACGAGAATGGAGTAATTAAGAATTTTTACAGCGGCCTATACAATGATGCAAAAGTAGGCTGGTGGCTTGTACTTAACGGAAAAGTTGCATTTGGTTACAATGACCTCTACTGTGATGCAAATGTTGGCTGGTGGAAAATAAGCGGAGGTGCAGTTGACTTCGGCTATACAGATCTCTATGGTTCACCAACTTATGGCTGGTGGAAAATAAACGGAGGTGCAGTTGACTTCGGTTATACGGATCTCTATGGTTCACCAACTTATGGCTGGTGGAAAGTAAATGGCGGCCAGGTTGACTTTGGATATACAGATCTTTATTGCTCACCAAGCGTTGGCTGGTGGAAAATAAACGGTGGTTCAGTCGACTTTGGATACACAGACCTCTATGGTTCACCTTCATACGGCTGGTGGAAAATTAACGGCGGCTCAGTAGACTTTGGATACACAGACCTCTATGCTTCTCCATCCTATGGCTGGTGGCTTGTAAACGGAGGAGCTGTAGACTTTGGTTACAATGACATTTTTAAGTCTCCTGTTTATGGCAACTGGAAGATTGCAGGAGGTTCTGTAGACTTTGGCTATACAGGATTTTTCCAGTCACCCAAATATGGCAGATGCTATGTGAGCGACGGACAGGCAACTTTTTAATTTGATATGAGACTAAAAGGCTCGACCTCAGGTATTGAGGTCGGGCTTTTATAATTAATTCACTTTTTTACAGCTGATTTAATATTATATTTCGAATTTTGGAAGGGCATTTATTGTATACTTATCTTGTATGACAATAGGGGCAATTTGCCTAAAAATTTATTATTGTGAGGGCAACTTATGAAAAAAATCAGAAGAACGCTTGGAACAATTGCAGGACTGGTGCTATCAGTTGCTGTGTTTGGCACTCAGGTTTATGCTGCCGGAAACATCAACGAGATGACTTTGGCGGATGATGAGGAAGTGATTATTTTTGATACTGAATCATCAGTAGATGAGTCAGAGAATGTCATGCCTGATGAGGGTAGTGCGTCAGAGACTAAGTTATATGATAATCCTCTTTTTCAGGAAGACGAAGTAGTCGAGGAATTCAGCGGTACAGTAGTCGAAGTAAATCCGATTTACGAAGACATAATCACCGAAGAGGAACTTGCTGAAATTATCGAGGCCAATCAGGAAGAATCAGAGCAGCAAGCCGGACTTTTTTATTCTACGCCAACTCAGACATTCTATACCAACACTGAGATCGCAGAATATTTAAAACAGAAGGAAATAGAGAGGGTAACAACAGAGATTGCAATAGATATTTCTGTGCCTGTGATTTATATTCAGAGCGATGATGGTGCTCAACTTATGGAATACCTTCAGGAAGCTGTTGAGATGGCCGAGGAGCATACCGGAGAAGGTTCTGAAGGAGATTACTTAAGCTTTAATAGGTTAGGTCAGCAGGTTCGCTTTAGCGGCCACAATAGCGGAACTAATTTTGTGGGACAGGCATTTTATACTTTTTCCCATTTTACAACAGCTGAGCAGGAAGCGGAGATAACAGATAAGTTAAATAATGATGTTTACCCTGCACTAGCTTTGGATGGGAAAACGAAAACTGCTAAGATACAGGAAATTTACGGCTATATTACCGATAATGTTACCTATGATTATGATAATTTAAATAATAATAGTTACCTTATAAAACATGCAACATATGCAGCTATCATAAATGGAACTGCAGTTTGTCAGGGGTATGCTACTCTTTTATATCGAATGATGCTTGAAAATGGTATTGATGCAAGGGTTATCACCAGTCAAAATCATGCCTGGAATATCGTTGGATTAGGGAATGTCTACTACAATGTCGATTCGACCTGGGATGCTAATTATGGAAATAATCCATCCGACTGGGAATGGTACATGAAGTGCAATTCCAGTTTTGAAGACAGGCAGAAGGATACAAAAGGAGATCATCAGCGCGAAGCGGAGTATAAGACAACTGATTTTAACACAAGTTATCCAATGACTGAGACAGACTATGACATGGATGAGCCTCAGGATAATTACGAAATTGTACAGGAATCGGATGGCAAGTGGTATCTCTACAAAGATGGAGAAGTTGATATCGGATTTTCGGGCATTTATTGCGACAATACAACTGGCATCTGGTGGCTTGTTTTGGAGGGAGTGGTTCCGACTGACTATTCAGATATCTATATAGATTATGACGATTTCTGGTGGAAGATAAAAGAAGGAAAAGTTGACACTTCCTATGGTGATATATATAATTCGCCTACCTTTGGATGGCTGTTTGTCTGGGAAGGAGTAGTTGACTTTAGTAAAACAGGAGAATGGAGCTCTCAAATTTATAGAACCACAGTTCAGATTATTGAAGGCAGAGTGGTTTTTCCGGAAGAAAACTTACCACTTGTAACTAACCATAGATGGAATGGTCCCGGGTGGATTGTGTTTACTCCTTTGGAAGATTTTTATTACTCTGCTCAGGTAGTGGATGCTGATGGTAATTCTACGTGTTATTCAGACCTCCGTGTTCTTGATGGAACACAAGTTGCACTAAATGTTTGCTCGCTGTTTCTTAAGGAAGGTAAATACCAATTCAGAATAAAGACCAGCAGTATACGAAATGATTGCGATTTTGAAAGTGGTGCAGTATCAAGTTGGTGTGATCAGGAATATCGCATGCCGGCTGCCCGTTTTGACACACCAATGAATGTTAGGTGGGAAGATGATGGAACAGCGGCTTGGGATGAAGTTTCAGGTAACCCGTATTATATTGTAACTCTTTATAAGGATTCAACATTTATTGCTCAGACGAAGACTTCGAATAATAAGCAAAAGTTCTTTGATTCGCAGATGGACCATGAGACTTTGAACTCTGCTCAGTGGACTTTCTCAGTAACTGCTTTTGGGGCTGATCCAGGTAAAATAGGCGCTTCTGAGACTGTTATGTCGAGACCTTTCGGTGATAAGTTTAACGGCCTTGCAGCAGATGAGTATGGAAACTGGTATCTATACTACAACGGAGAAATCAATTCTTCTTTTAGCGGCCTCTATGAGGATACAACCTATGGCTGGTGGCTTGTTGAAAATGGACGCGTAAACTTTGATTATTATGATCTTTACTGCGATGCAACAGTGGGTTGGTGGAAGATTTTCGGCGGTGCAGTTGATTTTGGATACACTGATCTTTATGAGTCGCCAAGCTGCGGCTGGTGGAAAATAAATGGCGGAGCAGTAGACTTTGGCTACACAGACCTTTATGAGTCGCCAAGCT
>JAEEGL012599816.1_pt1 | contig 19762 bp, 9 predicted proteins | sample 9134231 | NCBI WGS metagenome assembly JAEEGL01 (sample SAMN16246548, study PRJNA631951) | gut metagenome | biome: gut microbiome; feature: rumen; material: fiber-attached | host: Bos | place: Iran: Karaj | collected 2018-10 | reverse complement strand
TATATATATAAATATAATAATAGGCGTGTTAATAGCAAACCCACAGTAATGTGGCGACGCAAAGCTATAGGGTCTTATAAATAAAATGAGATAGCCAGTTGCCGAGGAGATAAAAGCCGCGGCTTTTTATTTCTAAGGAAAGAGAATTAGAAAAATGAATCGTCACCAAAAGAAAGTTTTAGCATTAGCTGGCGCCATCGCCAATCTTTCTTTTACGTGCGTGGTCGCAGGCGTTGCTACATTCGCATGGTTCACCGAAAATGATCATGTCTTCGCAAACACAATGACTATCAAATCAACCGGACCAGAAATCATGGTTGAAGAATACACATTATTAAAATATGATGATGACCTTAAAAAAGGTGTTTCATATCACAACAATACAAGTGAATTCTTTTTACCTGACTATGATGAATACATTAAAGCAAGAAATGTTTATTCTAATGTCATAGTTAGAGCAGTGCTCAAATTTGGTAAAGGAATCGATACCTCTAATGAGGCTGTTGAAATCGATATAACAAAACTCACCACATCAACACTTAAAGATGCAAATGGAATTAGAGAATTAACTTCTAATGTTGCTCAATTTAAATGCATAACAACTTCATATACTCTTTACAATAGTAGTACTGTTATTCCTATTGGTGTTGGTATCGAAGAAACAAAGGGCGATTACAAAGATGCTGATGATGCAATGTATAGAACAGCAACCTCATACTTTGCAACAAGAAAAACTCCATCTACATTTATTTCTTTGATGAATGGACAACCTGTTGATCCAGAAAATGGCAACATGATTACAATCGTCCCAGAACTATACAATGTAGGTATTGTTGGCGGTGCAGTTGTTTATATTGAATGCTCATACAATGAACAACTAGCATCAGGCTTTGTTGCAGACCATCCGGATGAACCATTACACAATTTAACTGGCGATATTGATAGCATCACATTCGGAATCAGAACATTCGAAACTGGTGAATTTGGCCAACGTAATACTGGTAAATATCTCCGTATGAATGATGTTGGTAGATCCTATGACGGTAAATACCTAGCAAGTTACACAGGAAACGATACTGAATCTGTTTTAGATGGTAGTAAAGCTACTGGTAACGAAACAATTGGTTCATCATCCGGCATTAATACAAATAATAATAATTACGCTGTAGGTAACTACATGGCGAATAATAAGAGTTCAGTTTACGCATCTGATAGAATTGATGATGCGTCTTTAACATTTAACAAGAGAGGTGGCACGTACCAATCCGAAGGTGGTTACTATATCGGCAACAACACAACAAATGCAGGTATCATTTCTAATGCTAGCAGCGAAGGCCTCTCAAACACTTTAGACTTCAATTCGGAAAACGCTATTGTTAAGTCAACTGTTAATACAAATATGCAGTTGAAGTATGACACAACAAATGAAAAGTACGCATACTACAACAACACAAATAGCGATATCAGTTTATATAGATTCCATGAAAACGATATGATTGACGCAACTTTAACAAGTTTGTCAGTCACAGGCCCTACAGGACAAGCAGCACAATATTCCGTTGGTGAATACTTCTCTTTAAGAGGTGTAGCTTGTATTGCTACATACACAAGAGGTAATAATACATTCACTATTAATGTCAGCAGTGTTTGTAATTATAGTTCTTCACCAGAGGGAACATTAATACCAGACCAAACAGTCTTTACCGCAAGTAATCCTAATAAAACAATTAATGTTTCTTATTATGATAGAGGCGTTACAAAAACTGGTTCATTTACTTTAGCAATTATTGAAGACGTTATTGAATATATCGAGATCACTTCTCCTGCTACTCACACCACGTATATTAAGGGTGATACTTTTGATATTACTGGCTTAGTGGTTACAGGAACATTTACAGTCAATGGCCAAGTTGATGTTACATCTCAATGTACATTTAAGATCAACGATGTTACATACACACCTGGTTCAACATTAAATATTTCTGGCGACAACCTTTATGTCTACATCATCTATAGTGGTAACGCGACCCATGGTCCTTCTTATCAAGATAGGAGATACACTATTTCCATTAAGGAATATGTCTGTCAAATCGATGAAGAAAATGAAAATATCTTATTAAATGATTCATTGACTTTGTCATTAACATATAACTCTACAGTAGTATGGACTATTACAGGTACTGATGGAGCAGTTTCTTTCTCCAGTTCAGAAAATGTCACAACATTAACCACTACCTATACAGGTTCTAACTGGGCAAACCAAACAGCAGATGTTATTGTTTATGGTCGTTCTGGTGGTCAATGTGTTGTCACCGCTAAGATTCAAGGTAGAGAATCAGTTAAAGATACCTGTATTGTTAGAGTTCTAGATGGAGCAAGTCTATACGCTACTTATGTAGTCACTTCTAAGAGTGCTGTGAATACAACTGGATTGCCACCACAATATTCAACAGCGACATATGCAAATACCGCAGGTGGCAGCATAGACCAAGTAACAGCTAATAATTCCGCAACCTTAACACTAACAGGATATGCCGGTTACAAGATTACAGGCATTACTTTAAGTATGAAATCCAACGCTTCTAAAGGTGGCGGTTCTTTCTCGGCAGTTATTGGTGGTTCTTCAACCATTGCATCTATTGATGATTCTAAATTCAATAGCGCAAACTGGAATGGAGCGTGGTCCGGAAATGATTATGTAAATATCACTCCAACAATCACCTTACAAAAAGTTATTAGAACTGGGGAAGATGTTGTTTTAACAATAACTGGCTCTGAAAATTCAATTTATTGTCAAAGTTACACAATCTATTACGAAGAGGCTGTTACAGTCGATGCAACAGCTTTAAGTGTCTATAAACCAAATGGCGATGAAATCGCAAATAACAGCACAGTTACACTTAACGGTGGCTCTATCGGCGATTCATGGGTGCCAATCGCAACAGTTACATATTCAGATACATCAAGTAACCACGATGTCACATGGTCTAAAACGGGAAACGGAATCACAATTAATGCTCAAAATGGTTCAATTGTTATTGGCTCAGCATCTGGTTCTGCCACTATTACTGTTACAACAAATACTAATGCTTCTAATGATCAACCAATTGTGAAGTCATTTACTTTAACATGGCAGAATTTCACTAGAGTATTAGAAACAATTAGTGTTACTCCTACTGAAGGAACTACTACATTTGACTTAAATGATCCATTTGAATTCAGTGGTACTGTTACTGCTAATTATAATGATGGATCTTCCGCTAACGTAACAGCGTTAGCCTCATTTAGCGGCTATGATATGAGTCAATCAGGAACTCAAACCGTCACTGTCAGTTATACTGAAAATAACGTCACAGTAAGCACTACTTATCAAATTCAAGTTGGTGGAGGTACTCCAGTTCAAACTTACGATTTCACATGGGATTTATCGATTGCATCTTATGCTTCCGCATCCGATTCATCTGTTCTTTGGACACATGCCGCAGCATCAATGGAGGCAGTTAGAACAAATGAAAACAATACCGCAGTTAACAACTATTTAGGTGGCGCAAACTCATCAACAAGATTCTATAAAAACAATACATTAACCATTACTCCAAGTACTAATTACACAATTACTAAAGTAGAATTTACCGCCACAACAGATAATTATGCTAGCGCTATTACTAATGGCTCATGGACTAACGCGAGCACGTCATTAACTAATAGAGTCATAACAGTTACTCCGACAAACGGTAATAACGCAATGGTTTTAACTCTTGGTGCTACATCTGGATGTACATCAGTCAAGGTTTATTATTCGACAAGCATTCAACCTCAAACCAAAACATTAGACTCAATTGCTTTATCAGGCACATACCCAACATCATTTGTTGTTGGTGACACATTTGACCATACAGGCATAGTTGTTACAGCTACATACAATGACGAAACAACAGCTGATGTTACCTCAAGTGCCACATTCTCAGGTTATGATGGAAGCACAACCGGCTCGCAAAATATTACTGTTTCATACACTGAAGGTGGAGTTACAAAAACAGCAAACTATTCAGTAACAGTTAGCGCAAGAATACTTGACTCAATTACCATCTCAGGACAAACAACAACATTTACACAAGGCGGCACATTCAGTTTTGGCGGAACCGTCACCGCTCATTACGAAAGTACAACACAAACGCAAGACGTTACAGCAAGTTGTACATTTACTGGATATAATTTGAGCAATACAGGTGAACAAACAATCACAGTTAGCTATACAGAAGGTGGTGTCACAAAACAAACCACATACACCATTAATGTTACAAGTTCACAACAGCAAACATATACAGCTACACTTTCTTATCCAGGCGGTACTACAACCAATATGGTTGGCAATGATACCAATAATGCAACAACAGTTGGATTAGATTCTAGCTTGTTTAATGTAACTGCGACGAAACGTACTACTGGAAGTAGTAACTTCCCTGGTTTAAATAAAGATGGAACAATTCGTATTTATGCTCAAGATGGTTGTACTTTCACAGTTGCGATTGCAAGTGGACACACCATTACTTCGATCGTAGTCAATACAAGTCAAAACGGACAATATCTTGTTGTATTGGTAGGCGGAAATGCGGTAACTGCTTCAAATGGTGCATATGCAATCAACAGTTCTAGTTTCACCATTTCACATAGCTTAACTACTGGCCAAATTTATATAACATCAATTGTTATAACATACACATAATGAAAGGAGCGCGCAAAATGAAGTTAAATTTTTTCAAAAGTAAAAAGAATAGATTAATAGCTATATTGTCTGTCAATATTGCCGTTTTAAGCGCGGCCTTAACAATCTCGACAATTTCTTGGTTCTCTAGATCAGTTATTATTGAACCAGAAGATTTACATGGCGCTATCCTTACAGCATATTTTGATAAAATCGATTTGCCAGAAGGTTTTGACGAAACTGTTGAAGGTCACCAACATGGTAGCGCAGCAAATCCATATGTTATTACAAGACCTGTCCACTACTATAACTTAGTTAGATTACAAGAATTAGGAACATATGGTTTCGATCAAAATACATTCTTCCAATTTGGTAAAACCAATATTGATGGATCAGGAAATACAACTCCACTTTTCTATCAATATAACGATAATGGTGTTATCCAAGAAGGCGAATATACTCCATATCTAAATATGGAATTCTATAAAGGTACCAATGCTTTAGCACCAATCGGTTCTGCTAGACATCCTTTTGAAGGAACAATTAATGGTAATAACTTAACAGTTAGAAACTTACATATTAACGGTGCTGGTTATTCAGATATCGGTATCTTTGGTTATGTTGCGCAATCAGCATATATCCAACAACTCTATTTTGATTCTCCTGCCATTGACGCAGCACATTCAAGCGCAGTTGCACCAGGATCTATCAACCACGCAGCGCACCCAACACACGTATACATGGGGTATTTAGCGGGACACGTGTATAATCCTGAACGTTTCTACCACGTTTATTTAAATAACTGTCGTTTATTCAATACCACAGGTAACGAATATGAAATGATTAACACCTACGGTTACTTTGGCCATACCGATGAACCATTAGAATCAACGTCAGATTCAAGTAGTTATACATCCCAATTAGTCGCAGCGAACGCATATAACGCACTTGAATACACACACTCCATGGGTAGCGCAAATCCATTAGCGCGTAGATATACAAGTGAACCTGCTGCCGGTAATTTCTCTGGCGCAGTTAGCCACACAAGCGATTACTACACTATTAACGAAAAAGACAATTCACATACAAAACCATATTCACTTTCATCAATCGGTTATTCATCAGGTGATGCTGGTTCATTTAAGCACGTTAGATACTATGACCCAGATGATGAAGGCTTACACTATCACGAAATCGGCTTCGTTGAACCTGAAAACGTTTTGCCAGAAAAACCAAAATATATTGAATATCCACAAGATGAATTTGGTAACGACTTAGAGCCAATTGATCATAGCAATGACCCAACATATGACTTCTATGGCATGAACGATGGTGATTACATTTATTACGACGACACTGCCGAAAAATGGAAATACGCGAAAGTTACCGCTAATACACAACGTCCAAGTGAAGGAACAGTTCGTTTGAATTGTTTTACAATTTCATATACGCAAACTATTGGTAATACCACAAAAACATATTATTTGAAATTCCAAGAAGGTGAAAATGGTGCCTACGATACATTGGTTAATGAAGAATGGACACAGCCTAATCCACCACAAGCTGAAGAATACTATTTCTGCTTTAAGACATCATTCGGTAGTACTGGTGTCTCTCGTTTTACTGAATGTTCCACTGAACACGAATTCTATATTTATTCACCTGTTGGTGATAGTTACGTTTGTACATATGCACCACAAAACTTAGCAAGTGAAACCGTTGCTATGAATGCAAACGTTTTACATACACCTGTATTTGTTCCTCAAGAAGGTCATGAAGTAAGTAGTAATAAGTATTGGTATCCAACATTATTCACAATTGGTGGTCCACACTCCAACATCACATATGATGCTGTTGATAACAAAAATACTGGTTACGACAGAAACGTTAATAATGACTTTGATGGAAACGCTGGCCGTACTGCTTCACCATATAAAGGTGCATTACAAGCGGACAATACTCCAGAAATGGGCTTATTCGGTGGTCATAAAATGACTGCTGACTGTTCAGGTGGTGTTTTCACTATCGGTGAATGGATTGATAATCAAACAACATCATTAACAAACGCTGTTAACTATAAATTAACTTCTAACTCAAGTGACATTGTCGAGAACTCCACGCTTGTTATCGCTGGATTTAAGGGCGAGCAAACAAACAGTGTTTCTACCGACTATGCTATGGCAACACAAATGACAAACAACCGTGCTGTTAAAACAGTTTATGAAGTTAGAGATACCGCCGGTTACGTTTTAAACGAAACTACAGGTGTTGCAAAGTTAAAAGTTAACTATGTTGGAACGGATCCAAATGACGGAGAGAGAATCTTCACATTATATTCTGATGGTTATTTATGTTTCCCATCTAGTGCATTTAAAAAGGGCAGCAATACAAGTAACTGGCTCAGAACATATGACTATGAAACAGTTTACGAAGAAGGTCATGAAGATAGAATTCCATTCTCCCAATGGAAATTTAAGAGATTAGTCCAATCCGGTTACTATACTAGATATAGATTCCAAAATGTTGGTGACCCAGATAGATATCTTTGTTACAACATTTCCAGTGGTATTTTCGCTACATATTCATTAAGCAAATATATTTCCGATTATGGACTTCCTGAAGGTTCATTCTTCGATAATAACAACGTTAATCCTGACCCAAATACAACATATCCAAACGTTAGATGTTGGTTCTATATCTATATGCAACAACATGGTCAAACAATTCAAAATGTTCACTTCACTGTTGCACATTCCATTGAAGTTGCGGCCACAACTTATCCATATAAGAACGTTACATACTACGACTTAAAAGCATCTGATGTTGGTAACAGCCCAACCGCTTATAACTTGTATACGGATTTCACAGTAAATCCATCTATGAACGTTTACTTTGATACCACGACTTCTCAGGTTCAATACTTTGACTCATTAATTCAAGTTTGGAAGAGAGTTAACATTATTTCCGAATTACAAAGTGGCGACACCGTCATGATTGGCGCTCAAACTACGACTGGTAATAATCCAACGCACTACTTTATGGGCTCACAAACGACTAACTATCGTAACCGATCGTCGAGCGTGAGATTTAATCCACCATATGTCCAAGACTCTGCAATACCGACGAATGCAGAGCAGTTCACTATAGTTAAATCAGATCGAGGGTGGCGGTTCGATACGGGAAGTGGCTTCCTGTATGCAGCCTCTTCATCGAATAACTACCTGCGTACGGAAGCGCAGCCGGATAATAATCACAACTGTGACTTCTCCATTTCCATTTTGACTAACGGTAATGCGAATATTGTCGCGCAAGGTAACTACACACGTAACAAGATTCAGTATTATGCACAAAGCTCTTGGTGGGGTGGCGGTTCAGGCTACTTCTCATGTTTCAATGGCAACCAAACTGCTGTGCAACTCTATAAATTAGCACAATCAAGTGCGGATAGATCCACATGGGTTGGTGACTTGATTAATAACTTTGAACCTGCACGTATGGATGCTGTTGGTCCAAATATTGAATATCACTCAGATTACATGAAGATGAACCAAGGTCCTACAGTTATAGTTAATCCAACTATGGGCAGTGTCTTCTATCCATCCGTGAACTTCAGAAACGCTATTACTTTAATGATTGATAGCAATGGTTCTCGTGACTTAGGTACATTAATCTTTGAATGCCGTAGCAGCAATGCAAATTCGATACCTTATTTCTATCTAAGTGATGGTTCAACTACGAATCTGGTTGAAGCCGGAGCGGTTGATACGGATACGATACAAAATGACTCGAAACGATCGTACCTGCTTAATATTAACGCAATAAATATCGAATCACTGAGGTACGCTTGTATGGAAGGTGATGGTTCAATCACATTACCATATAAAGTCTGTAGTCCAGAATCTGATAAACTAACAAAATACATGGTAGTTTTAGCAGCACCATCTAACGTTGAAATCATGAACGTCACATTCACATTCAACGCTGTTCCAGGTAACATCGGTTATGCTGGTACTGTCGACTATAGAACTGCAACTTATAACGCCGCTGGCGCATATCAAGGTACAGTTCAAAATGGACAGATGGTCGAATTCTCTGGTTTAAGTATCTATTACGATATTGGTATGAACAGCCTTACAGGTCAAAAATTTGGCTTAACTGTTAATTACACAACTGGCGTTTATACAATTACCGTTGATGTTGATAACACATTATTAACCCAAGACCTGATTGTTAATATCTTCAAATACGATAATAACGCAAGCACATTGGTATTTGTGTGTAATGGTCTATCGACAACGTATTACACCGGAACATTATCGATTACGATTCATCCGAACCTGTCTTATGAACAGACAACGTCGCTGAACCCGGATCTGAATAATCCATAATGGTAACTACCAATAATTAATCAATCTCTATAAAATAGATTTGTATGAAAAATAGTAAAGTCTTACGAATCTTATTAGAAATAATATCCGCCTTAGCATCTTTCGCTATTGGCGGATTTTGTTTTTATTTAGCATCTTTACAAAACTGGTGGTTCATCACTATTGGCGTTCACTTCATGTTTGAAGGATTATTTATCTTTATTCCAATGTTTGTGAAAGATGAATACAAAGCCATGAGAATACAAGGTGTATTCCAAGTCATAAGTGTTGTCATTATGATGGACTACTTACTTGTAATGTCTTTATGGAATGATCCAAATAATACGATGGTTTATTGGCCGTTATCTTATTTGATATTTGGAAGCGCTGCTATTTATAAACTATTAGTAGCTCTCATTCTTCATATCTCAATTAAGAAAGAATACTCACCACTATCACATGCTTATAGGAATAATGATTTATTATCTGCGTTCTATTTCATCATTATTGTTGAACTAGTCTTAATGAATCAATTCTTCCCAGGAGAGAACTTAAATCCATTTACATTCTCATTTACTGATAAACCAATTTGGGTTTACATCATAGATGTAGCCACTAATGCCACTTTTACCATCATTGCGGCGCTTTTAGCCTTGTCCACCGATATTCGTAGCAAAACAAAAGAATCGCTCTCTACGCTCGGTAAAATCAAACATACAGTTGCTTGGTTCAACGAACATGAGATATCAATGTTCTTTGGATTAATCTTTACAGTCTACTTAGCATCTTTAGCGTTAATCAACTTAAAGCAACACTGGGTTTATATCGTTTTAGCGGCGTTCTACCTTGGAACAGGCACAATTAGACTAATTAACTATATTTGGCATAAGAAAATTGTTAAACAAGTTGGTGATAATAAGTTCGCGGAAAACCGCAAATCATCATTTATTCTTTTATTTGATGCGTTTGCCTATTTCTTGTTCTCTGGCGTCATCACTTACGCCGCCATATTCTTAATGACCACTGATGCGACATTAGGAAAGAATATCTTATTGTTCTTATTCATTATCGTTCCATTTGGATTACTAAGATTTATTAACGCGATTAAGACTATTAGAGTTAGCAGAAGAGAAAACGATACTTATAAATTAGGTGTTGGATATATCTCTTTAATAAGTGCTTTTTGTTCATTACTTGAAATCGCCGCGATTAGTACCTTCTTCGCACCTAAGATTGCCAAATATATCGCAGTTATATTCAATGTTGCAGTCCTTCAAGTTGTGGTTATTGTTATATGTATATCATTTATAGTTCACTTCTTTAGAAGTTTGATTATTAATCGAAAAGGAAGAGAGAAAAAAGAAGCAAAGAAAAAGCTCCAAGGGAAATAATTCCAAGGAGTTTTATTTTTTAATCTTTCTATTGTTTTTAGGTTTTTGTTTTGATTTAATATTGGTGCTGGATTCGTATCGAGACCGGTCATGTACCTGGTGGCTTCCAGTGTCGGATTGACTTCCGACTTTTTTTATTTCCGGATACGAAATATCAAAACCATTTTTAATTTCTAATCTAAAAGAAGAGAATCGATTCTTTTTATCTCTTTGTTCCTTTTTGACAATATACATTGCACTCGTATTTGCTTTCATCAACGGATTCACTTTTTCAATATTCTTTTTGCCGCCTGAAGTTTTAGAATGAGTTACTCGATGAAAAAAATACATATTTCCTTCTTCATCAACAATGTATGCTGGGTGATTATTTTTGAAATAGATTCTAAAGTGTCTTTTAAAAGTGTTTGGTTTCCTTTTCATTTAAAAACCCTCCTACTAAATACATAGGGGGCTTTTTAATAATTTTTGCAAAATTTAGATTAGTTATCCAAATCCGCGATTTCTTTAATAGAGGTTTCACGTAAGGTCTTAAAGAATTTTTCTTCACTCATTGGAGAATAGAAGAATCGACCTTGGAATCCACTATCACGGACATCATCATGGAGTAAGTCAGCTTGTTGACGTTTTTCAACACCGACGAATGTAACGTTCATACCTGCTTCAGTGGCGTCTTTCCAAACATCGTTTGCACGTTGTAAGGCCACGTCATCAGTGATGATATTAAGAATAACGTCTCTAGACATCTTCACTTCTTTAAATCCTAAGATTTGGAGTTGATCGAGTCTTAATAATTCACCACGATATTGGTCACAGACAAGAACTTCATTTTCAAAGTGTAAGTCACGGAATTGATCGTAATGTTCCATAACATCAGATTCAGGAACTTCAAAACAAATAAATCCTTTTGGAACACTGTGTTTCTTTGTTAAGGAATCAAAACTATCAACGAATGATTTATCGGATAAGGTTTGATAGTCAACGTTAACTGATAAGTGATCAAGACCCATTGATTTGAAGAATGGCAAGTCCGCAACTTGGAATAACTTATCTAAGCAATCTGTCATTGCTTCTGCGACTAAATCAATACGGTTGTGTCTTGTAACAATATTAATGGCCTCACCAATGTTAAGAGGTTCATTAGTAAACGGATCATTTAATCTAAGTAATAATTCCGCACCATGGATAACTCTATCTCTATTACCAACGATAGGTTGATATTCCATAAAGTATTTCTTTCTCTTGAAGGCTTCGAGAACATTTTGAAGCATGAATTCTTCTCTAGAAGCACTTCTGGTGTATTTGTCTTCATTAAAGTAGATTAAATCGGTGTTTTTGCCTCTTCTAAGGCCCGTCATGACTTTTTCGGCATGATTTATCCAAGATTTATATTCCTTGCTTGATTCAGGGTATTTGAAATCATAGTAAGAGATATTTAATGGAGCGTCTTTAGAACCCACTTTGATTTCTTTAGAGATGTTATAAATTTGTTCAGCAAGTGCGATAACTTCTTCTTTCTTACTTAATGGGAATAATAATGCGAAATTATCATTCTTATATAAGTATGGAGTTAAGTTCATATCGATTTCTTCTCTTAAGATATCGAAGAAGTTTCTAATGGCTTTGATATAACCATCGTTACCAAGTGATTTTACTAGTTGAGCAACGTTATCGATATTTAAGAATAAGATTTCACCTTGATGTTCTAAGACGAATTCATCTTCTAAGTAAGAACAGAAGGAATAATAGGAGTTAATTAGGAAATCAGGTGAGAATAAGTCGGAAGTCGATTTATTCTTTTCTGTTGGTTTTAAGTATAAGTGTTCCGCTTTATCTTCTGCGTTATGTAAAACCACACTTGTTTCAAACTTTCTTCTCTTTAAGATTTCCACCATATGTTTCTTGGTAATTAATGGACAACCTTTACATGGAGTATCTAATCCATATAAAGCTTTATGACATTTATCACCAATCTGTGCGGTTGGAACGATTGATTGAAGCGCAGCACTAACAAAGAATAATGAATAATCATCCGGGTTAACAGAATAGAGAATATCATTATTAAGTTTTAAGATTTCTTGGAATCTCTTCGCATTGATATTTGCGATGTGTTGATCATCGATTGATTTAATGTAGTTACCAATCTTATTTGAAATATTGATTAAACCTTGTTTGATTGATGAATCAAATTCAAGGTCTTTATCGTTATTGAGATAGTAAATGATAGAAACAGCATCGCCATCTTTCATAACCACATAGAACAAACCTGATTTGATTTCATGACTATCAATGAATGAAGCTAGGGAATCATTAAGGTGTTGTCTATTAGAGAAATAGTAAGATTGGTCACTATCTTTAACTTCTAATAACTTAGCAACAAACTTGTTAGAAACTGGTTTCTCTACTAAAACGAGATGCTTATCTTCTGGAGAATAAGAATATTCGCATAAGAATTGTTTTTTCACCTTGTTGAGTTTTGCATAACCAACAGATGTAAATGAGAAATAATTACAAATATCGTTTAATGCACGATTGATTTCTTTTTGACCGTCCACATCATCGATATCTAATAAATCTAATCTTTCAGAGATCTTGGCTAATTCATTAACATTGAGATTTTCAAATAATGGGGAATTATTAGCTTTATTTTCTTTAGATGGAAGGAAGATGTTAATTGTTTTATCACTTCTTTTTGCGATCGCTAAATCATTTGCCATATTCTCAGGTGCGGAATATGGATAAATGACCACCGCTACTTTAGGAGCAACAATCTTTCTACCTTCACTTGTTCTTTTAATAATGGAAATATGACGGAATAAGGATTCAATTTCTTCTTGGATTTGACTGACACTATCAAAAACAGGAACATAAATCACAAAACCATTTTGTTTTTTATTCTTCGCAATTAATAAGTTCTTGTATTGAAGACCTTCTTTGATTTTCTTGATGATTCTTTCTTCGTCAGCTTCTTGAATGTCTGAGGACTCTAAATCGTAATAGATTTCCACTAAGGCATTTCTAAATGACTTGGTGACAATGATTAAATCAACAAGGTTATTCATTAAGGAATCATAACTAACGATGGTTTTTTCTTCATCGAAGTATTCTAATGGGATATTTTCGATATCACCTTCTTTAGAAGTAATGACTTTGCCTTTATATTGATCATTAATGTCGTTAAAGATTTCATTCATTTCTTGGAATTCTTTAACATCGTTATTTTGAATTTCATTAACTTCGAGTTTTCTATTTTTAATAGCTTCTAAGTTTTCCATACTTCCCTTATAGAGGGTGTTATAGAACAACTTATATTGTTTTTCTGAGAAATAGATGAATGATCCAAACATTGCGCATAATGATACGAAGAGTAATGCACCACCAACGATTTCTAAGATGAGTTGTAATTTGTCTTTTAAGAAGATAAACGCTACTGCAAATGTCGCAACAGAAAGAATCATCACAATGAAAATGATGAGTAATACGAGATAACTCTTAGAAATAACACTTCTTAATGAGGATTGTTGTTTTTGTTTCATAAGCATTATCCTCTCAAAACATCGTTACGGCTGATTTCACCGATACAAACTGTCACGGCTTTACCGATAATCGCGTATTCTTCTAATATTTGCATATAGGAATCAATGGATGTCTTTTGTCCCGCTTGTCCTTCAATGACTTTGACGGAGATGAATGGAATATCAAATAAATGGGATGCTAAAGCAACACCAGTTGTCACACCATCAATGACGGTGTTTTTATTTCTATTTGCGATGCTATCTTCCATTGATAATTCTTCAATGAGTTCTTGATCCTTACGATAGTAGGAAGAATTCATAAATGTACAAAGTGTAAAGTTATTAACACCAACACTATTGAGTGCGTTTTCCATGTTCTTAATTAATTCTTTATGAGCATAGAATAATTGAGGATATCCTGGGATTTGACCAAGTTCTGTACCTTTGATCATTCTAATTTGGTCGACATCACCAAATGTAGCCATTTCACTGATTGCGATATCGCCCACCTTTAAGGCTTTATTTTGTGCGAAGCATGTACCAACGACAAATACCATTAAGACGAAGTATTTCTCAATAATATGAGTTAAAAGGGCACTACTAACATAGGATGTATAAACATCTTGAAGTACCATAACGTTTTGATTGAGGATGGTTCCAATATAAGCGCGATACTTGTTAAGAATAATTTCTTCTTTAGCATCTTTTAACGCACTTTGGAAATAGATGACATCATCATGATTGCTGCCAACGATTAAAATCATACTATTCAGCCTCCTCTTTCTTTTCAAATGGGTTATTGTTTAGGAAATCTTGATATTCCCTAATTGGTAATGGTTTTGAATAATAGAAACCTTGAATTGTGTCACATTTGGCTTTCTTTAAGATTTCCACTTGCTCCACTTTGTCAACACCTTCAGCGATAACTTCCATATTATTTGTCTTACATAAAGCGATAAGGAATTTAACGATTTCTCTGCTCTTTGCGTCAGTGATTAAACCATCGATAAATGATTTATCAATCTTAACTGTGTCGAATTCCATACGGTTCAAGTTGCCTAAGTTGGAGAAACCTAAGCCGAAGTCATCCATTAAAATACGGAAACCATTTTCTTTGAGTTTCTTCAAAATGGATGTGGTCATGAATGGATTTGCCTGCGCGGTTGTTTCAGTAACTTCAATTTGAATTAATGAAGTAGAAACACCAGTCTTATTAATAATTTGAGAAATATTATCGAAGAAATCTGGGGAATAGAATTCATACATAGAGAAATTGACAGAAACAGGAAGCATTCTGTCACCTTTTCTACGAATGGATGCTAAGTCTTCACATACACGTCTAAAGACAAACATATCGATTTCATGAATTAAACCACTGATTTCTGCACGATCTAAGAATCTGGCAGGAGATAATAAACCATATCTTGGAGAATTCCATCTCACTAAAGCTTCACAACCATTGAATCTCTTTGTGGCTAAATGGAATTTTGGTTGGTAATAAACTTCTAATTCGTTGTTTTCGATAGCTTCTCTTAATTCTTCAACTTCACTTAAAGAAGCATCTTTTCTTAAATCATCAGAATAGAATGTTTCGTTTTCAAAGTGTTGTTCTGAATAATCTCTTGCAGTTAAAGCGTTATCTAAGATTTCGAATAAAGATAAGTCTTCTTTAACTTCCGCAACACCAAAATATGGTAAGACATAAACTTTTAAATCGTTTCTAGCAACAATCGCATAGATTTCTTTTTGAATAGTTAAGATAACTTCTTGAACTTGGTTAATTGGTAAATATGTGTAGATGATGAATTGACCATGATAATAACAAAAAGCGAAATCATTTGGATTATAGCCTTTGTTATGTGTTAAAAATTCATTCAAATAGTCAGAAATGAAACCATTTAATTGTGTAATAGCACCATTTCTATAAAGGTTTCTCATCACCGTTCTTTTAGAAGCGGTAAATGCGATGATATATGTGCCAGGTTTTTTATGAATCTTTGTTAATCTATGAATTCTCTTTTCAATTAAAGCGTAGTTATAGAATAAAGATTCACGAGAAAGGTTATATCTGTTTTCGATATATAAAGAACGCATTTGTTCTTTGAAGGAAATAAGTTTATACAAACTAGCAAAAGCAATCGCAGCATAACCACAAGTCACGATAGCAGCGATTAATGTAAAGAAAGCATAATCTTTAACAAATGGAATAAATTGATATGCGACAATACTAGCTAAACCGAGCACAGTAAAAATAAGGAAGATAATTACTAACGCTCTTGCTGTTTTAATTTGCTTATTCACTTTTCCTTCTCCTTTCTTATTTCTTCTTACCTAACATCTCATCAAGCATTTGCTTTTTGAGTTTTTCTTTTTCTTTATCACTTAGTCCTGCAAGCGGATCTTTTGGTTTGTCACTGGCTTCACCCACAACTTCTCCTCCAGCACCTTCAGGAGTTTCTTCTTTATCGTCAAGTGCTTTTACTATGTCGTATACACTAGAAATAATGAGATATAAGCATGGAACTAATAACAACACCAACAACCCCCAAACTGATGTAGCAAATGTCATAAAACCGCTTTTTCTTGTAACTCGACCTATTAATGAAAATTCACTAAATGTTTGAGTTTGCCCAGTGCAGTCATAATAACCACCAGATCCTTTGCACCATTCACTTTGTGTGTTTATACCATGTGCAACAAATATGTAATGGCATTCTTGTCTTGTTTCCGGATCTAGAGTTGGTGTTTCTGAATAAGTGACAGATATAAGTCTATGTGTCATAGAAACTGTTTGACCATCAACATTCCAATAAAATGAAACATCCACATCTTGTTTCTTTTCGTTCACTCTAATGTAGAGATCTTGGGGATTAGTCTTTTCTACAACAATAATGTCATTTATCTTGTAGACCGGAGACATAGAATCAGTAAGAACCTTTTGATATTGTGGGCCAAACACATTTTGATTCTTACTTGTTTTATTTATAATTTGGAAAACACCGACACCAACAATAAGTGCAGCAAAGACACCAGTAAGTACCCATTCAACAATCTTTCTGGCTTTGCTTTTTGGTTTCTTTGGTTTCTTTTCTTTTCCAGACATAAATCAATTTATCTTCTATTGAGTTTCTTGCCAGTTCTTGAATTGTTCTTATTCAAAATCTTGGCTTGTTTTTCTTTTCTTTCAGCAATCTTTGCTGCTTTTTTTGCCTTTCTAGCGGCTGGTTTTGGTTTAGCCACTGGTTTTGGCTCTTCTATAACTTGTTGTGGTTGTTCTTCAGGACGTGGTTTTGGTTTTCTACCCGCACCTGGACGAGCACCACCGCGTTGTTTCTTAACAACAGGTATATCAGATTTTGGTTTTGGTTTACGACCAGCACCTGGTCTTGCACCACCCCATTGTCCTTTAACTGGGCGTTCACTTAATGGTTTTGGTTTTCTACCAGCACCTGGACGAGCACCACCACGTTGCTTTTTAACTACAACAGGTTCCTCGACTGGTTCAGGGACTTCTTCCACTTGTGGAACATCTCTATTTTTAGGCTTTCTTCCAGCACCTGGACGCCATCCACCTCTTTGTTTCTTAACAGGTTGTTCTTCGACAACAGGTTCTGGTTCTGGCTCAGGTTGTGGTTCAGGCTCAACAACTGGTTCAACGACTTTTCTTGGACGTCCTGCACCAGGTCTAGCGCCGCCTCTTTTCTTTTTAACTGGTTGTTCTTCGATTGGCTCTTCAGTTGGAACTTCTTCTTCGACAACAGGTTCTTCTTGAGGTTGTTCAACTTCTTCAGGTCTAATCTTTCTAGGCCTACCTGCACCTGGTCTTGCACCACCGCGTTTTTTCTTAACTGGTTCTTCAGCAGGAGCTTCTTCCACAATTGGTTCAGGCTCTTCAACTGGTTCTTGAACAGGTTCTGGTTCAGTGGCTGGTTGTTCTTCCTCGATAGGTTGTTCAACAACTTTTCTTGGTCTTCCAGCGCCTGGACGTGCACCTCCGCGTTTCTTTTTAATAGGTTCTTGAGGTTGTTCAGGTTCTTCTTGAACTGGTTCTTCAACTACCTCGGGTTCAGCAACAGGTTCTTCTGGTTGTGGTTGTTCTTCCACTGGAGCTTGTTCTGGAGCTTCTTCAGCGGCTTGAATAACAGGAAGTTCATCCTCTTCTTCAACAGGCTTATCGACATCTTCTTTTCTAGGAGCATCTTCGATGAGTTCTTGGATACGGCCTTCTGTAGAAATAGCGTCGTTGATTCTTGTTTCATCATCGTCGCCTTTAAAGCCGAGCATATCACGAAGAGGTTTAAGTCTTTCTTCTTGTTCTTCTTGAATTTGTTGTTCAGCAAGATCGCTAACCATTTCCCAATCTTCTTTTTCTTTTTGGAGGAGCTCTTCTTGCTTTCTTTCGTATTTTTTGAATTCGTTTTCTTTGCGTTTAACTAAAGAATCCACTTGTGCAGTTTCTTCTCGTTTAAACTTATTCTCCGCGTATTCATTTTTCATGTATTCTTGGTACGCTCTGGTTGGATGTGGATTTAAATCCTTAAGAGTGTCCATATATTGGCGATACTTTTCGTCAACACGGATGAATTCCACAGGTGCATCAAAAGAAGCACCAGGATTATACATTTCATCATCATATGTCTTAAGAATACGAGGACGGAAAATCTTTGGTTTGGATTCAACGATTGGTGCATCTTTGCCTTTTAAGGCAAGGAAGTTAATAGTTAAAACTTTATTGATTTCTTGTAAGTCTTCTTCGGTTAATTTAGCGAAGTTTTCTTCAACCTTAATTTCGACACCAGCTTCATTGTATGAATTGATAAATTGCCACAAATGGTAACAGTGTCTGTATTTTGGGTTTTTACGAATAATGTTTGTTTGCAAAATTGGGTTTCTAACATCTCTTTCACGATGCAAGATTCTCATAAATTCAGAATTACCAAAGAATCTGAGATATCTTCTAATATCGTTAATTCTCTTGATCATTTTTGCTAACTTTTCATCAGCAGCATCTAAAGATGGTTTGGAATATCTAATCTTTGTTTCGATTTCGATTTCACTACCATCGATTTCTGTCTTGTTTTTGAAATATAGCATTTCGACATCTCTTAATGTCGCTTGGTGAATAATGTAGTCATATCTCTTTTCAACGAAAATGAATAATCTTCTTAATAATGTTGCGACGAATTTATTTTCATAAATCGCAAAGAAGTCATCGTTATAGACATTCAAAATCTTAGATGGAGTAACATTACCATCTTCATCAATTGTTTTAACGAATTGTGAGTGGCTCGCTAAGTGTTGAACGGATTCACGAGTAGTCTTTTTAACTTTTTCGATTTCCACAACTTCTGCAAGAGTTTGAATTGTTCTTTTTGGGTTGTTAACTATTTCATTGAGATCAGGAATGCAATCTTCAATTTCCTTAACCCAAGTCATATCCATGGCGGAGGATTCAAATCTATCAAATCTAAGGTAAGAATTTTGGCCGTTCGAAAGAGCGGTGTAAAGATTCTTTGCATCTTCTAAATCAAACAACTTAGTTGTCTGAGCCATGAGTTTCTTTTGTAAAGTTTGATATTTTGATAATTTAGCCATAGTAATAATTTAGTGTAAGGGAAAAGGGAAAGATTAATAAGATTATATCTTATTAGTTATTAGTTCATTCTGATCATACGATCGATAAATGAACGGGCCATTGGGAATGTATTTGTGCCAAATAATTTATCGAGCATTTGATTTAATTCTTTTAATTCTTGTTTTAAGAAGCCGATATTTAAGGATTCGAAC
>JAEEGL011950535.1_pt1 | contig 19763 bp, 15 predicted proteins | sample 9134231 | NCBI WGS metagenome assembly JAEEGL01 (sample SAMN16246548, study PRJNA631951) | gut metagenome | biome: gut microbiome; feature: rumen; material: fiber-attached | host: Bos | place: Iran: Karaj | collected 2018-10 | reverse complement strand
TCGCTCGCCCCGACGCGCGAACAAATACGATCCATGCGACCGATGCGGCAGGACGTTGCCGGCACCCAACAACCCAGGTGCGCCATCAGCGCAATCAGCGCGTTTTGTCGGATGAACGTACTTTTGCCCGCCATATTCGGTCCCGTTAAGACCATAATCTGCCGCCCGCCCGTCGACAGTTCCAAATCGTTCGCGACAAAGGTATTATTGGAAGCATGCTTTTTTTGCAGAGCGTTTTCGACAATCGGATGCCGCCCGCCCTTAATCTCCAAAGCATCGCTGTCGTCTACAACGGGTCGGCAGTAATGTTGGTCGTGCGCCAATGTGCTCCAAGCCGAAAAAACGTCCAGCGTTGCCAATACCGATGCCGTTGCCTGCAAACGCTCCGTTTGTTGCAGAACCGTCGCAATCAAAGTCGTGAAAATTTCCTTTTCCCGCTCGATGGCGCGATCTTTGGCGTGCAGGATAAGATCCTCCTTTTCCTTCAATTCGGGCGTGAAGTAACGCTCGTAGTGCGTCAGGGTCTGCTTGCGGATATAATGCATCGGCACGGAATTCACGTTCCCTTTGGAAACTTCGATGAAAAAACCGACCGCCAAATTGTATTTCACGCGCAAATTGCGGATGCCGGTTTCTCTCTGTTCCCTCTCCTCAAATTGTTGCAACCATACCTGCGAATCCGTTTGCGCCATCCGCAACTCATCCAGCGTCGTGTCGTAACCGGTGCGAATGTACCCGCCTTCGCTCAAATCGTTCGGCAGTTCTTCGTTCAGTGCCGATTTGAGCAAAAACTTTAAATCTTCAAATAAGCAAATATCATCCGACAGTGAACGGATTTCCGGCACATCGAGCGGCTTCAGGATCGTTTGAACAAGCGGCAGTTGTTCCAAAGTAGTTAAAATGGCGCCCAATTCCCGCGGCGACCGCATACGGTTGTGCAAACGCGACAAAATGCGCGATAAATCCCGCGTTTTTGACAAAACGTTTTGCAACGAACGCGCCGTCGACGGTTCGTCGTAAAACGCCTGAATGCCGTTTTGTCGGTACGTGATTTGCTTTAAATCAACCGGCGGACTGATCAGAAACTGCTGAATGAGGCGGCTTCCGGCGGCGGTTTTGGCAACGTCCAGAAATGCCCACAGCGAACCTTCCTTTGTCCCGCGCTGTGTTTGGAAAATTTCCAAATGTTGCAATGTCGACGCATCCATCAAAAGACTGCGTTTCAGATGATAACGAGAAATTTTCTTTAAATTCTTCGGCGAATGGCGCAGATTTTCGGTCACGTAAAACACCAGCGCGTCGGCACACCCCAACGCTGGTTCGTCGTTTGTAATGCCGAAGCCGTCCAAATGTTGCACTCCGAGTAACTGTTCCAGATGAGTACGCGCCCGCGCATTGTCGAACAAAAACGGCGGCACTTCCGAAACCGCGCGGTTTTGCAACAGTCGCAACACCGACGTTCGTTGAGAACTCGGAAAATCCTCCGACAGTACGATTTCCTTCGGATCAAGCGCGATGAGAAACGACAGCAGGCTTTCGGCATCGCTCTCGGACGCAATTTTAAATTCCCCCGTCGACACGTCGATCCACGCCGCACACAACATTCCACTTTGGAATGAAACACACGCCAGGCAATGGTTTGCCTTCGGTTCAACCTGCGTCTCTTCCAACACCGTTCCCGGCGTCAAAATGCGCGTCAACGCCCGCTCCACGAGTTTGCCGGGTTTCGGTTCCTCCATCTGGTCGCAAACGGCAACCTTCTTCCCCGCCTGCAACAATTTCCCGATGTACGTTTCCGACGCGTGATACGGGATGCCCGCCATCGGGCACCCGTTGCGCTGCGTCAACGTCAACCCGAGAATGCGCGAACAATTCTCCGCATCCTCGAAGAACATCTCGTAAAAGTCCCCCAAGCGGAAAAACAAAACCGTATCTTTCGGCAATTTTTCGTGCACCGACCGATATTGTTGCATCATCGGCGTCAACGGCTTCGCTTCGGACATGCACCTCTATGGAAGGCGTTTTTCTGCCGTTTCTCAATGTTAATTTGGGAGAAGAAAAGGTGTTAAAAGGATGGGAACGGCAAAGTTTTCCAGGGTTTATTGCCGTACCCTGAAGAACACTCTCTTCGGAATACGAGCAACAACATGCATGAAGTTATTCTTCCTTACACTCACAGCTAACGAACGTGCATGCGTCTTCCAATTTTCCCCATCGACACCGCCCATCAAACGGATACAATAAAAACATGCAACGCTTATGTGCCTATTGGCGGTACGAATATATCGAGGCACCGAAAAAGAATAACGATACGCTCTTCGAGGATTTACCTAAGGGTAATGACGAAGAGAATTACATTCTGCATCGTACGAAGTTTGGCTATTTGGTGCTTAATTCCTTTCCTTACAATGCCGGGCATTTGCTGGCGATCCCGTACCGAGCGGTGCGGCGATTGAACGAGTTAACGGAGGAAGAACGCGCGGATCTTTTCAATTTAACGGCATTTGCGGAAGATTTACTGACAAAGGCACTCCATCCCGACGGTTTCAATATCGGTATGAATTTGGGATCAATTGCCGGTGCGGGTATTCCGAACCACCTGCACGTGCACATTGTTCCGCGCTGGGGCGGGGATACCAATTTTATGCCGGTCATCGGCGAAACACGCGTGTTGCCGTCGGCGTTAAAAGAGATGTGGAAGCGTCTGCGGCAATTCATTTAGCCAACATTGATGGGTCTATTCGGACATAAAAAGGAACAGAAAGTCGTTCCCGCCGAAAAACAACCGACGGTTGCGCATCAACGTCGGATGCCGTTTTTCTTCAAATCGCTCGGGTATGTTGCGTTTTTTGTTGCGCTTTTTTTTGCTTCGTTCTGGAAAAACAATCCGTTCGAATCGACACTGCATTTAAACCGACCTTCCAACGCGCGCATTGTCTCATCGATTGATTTCGAATATATCAGTGACCTCAAAACCAAAGAACATAAGGAGCAACAGCGGCGGCGGGTTGTACCGGTGTACAGGATCGATCTGTCGCATTTTCGAAATTTTTCGCAAAAAATCGAGCAACTGAAGCATGAGCTCGCCGAATGCGATCAGACGGCTGGCGTGCAAAGGAATGAAAGAATAACAACCTTGCTTGAAACGTTCGACGTTCTCGGATTAAAGCTTGAACGAAACGACGTTGAACGGTTGTTGCGCTTCAAAAACTTGCAACGCAATCGTCTTTTAGACGAAAGTTTATTTATTCTGCAGGAAATTATTCAAAAGGGCGTTTGGGATGAGGATCCGACGTACGGAGCTCTTTATCTTCAAACCTTCGAGTCGTTATCGGATTCGCAACAACGGCGATTAACCGTCAACAACGCGCTTCGGCTTTTGCGAACCCGCATTTTTGCAACCGTTTCGCAGTATGACGTCGCCAACGCGCTTATTCATATCATGCGGTACGGACTGAAGCCGAATTTCGTCTGCGACCAGGAACGGACGCAGGAAAAAATTCGGCAAGCCGTTGAACAAACCCCGAATGTTACCGTTCATGTTGCCGCGGGAGATGTACTCGTCGAATTCGATCAAATTGTGACGGCGGAAATTTTCGAACGTTGGCAGGCGTACAAAAATGCCGTTGCGCAGCAAACCGATTACAAAACGGCGCAAATGCACGCTTTATTAAAGGACGGATCCGTTTTTACGCTTCTTTGGGCACTCGCAATACTGCTTTCGTTTCTCCTTCCAACCCGTCTGCGTTCGTCGGTGCGCCTTCAATCGACAACCGCCGGTTTGGTATTTTTTCAGATGTTGTTAATCCGATCTGTTTTGTGGTGTTGCAACACCTCCGAAATCGGACAACCGTTTGGTCTGGCTTCGTTCGTTCCTTTTCTTGTGCCGATGTTTTTGTCCGTCGTGCTCATCACAACGTTGGTTGATACTTTTGCCGGGATCGTTATTACGTTGGTGACGGTCGGTCTCAAAATGCTTCTGTTGCGCGGTTCGTTCGAACTGTTTCTGTGCGACTTAACGGTCGGTTGGATTTTAGTCGTCCTGTGTCGACGTATTCAATTGAAAAAGGACGTTTTCAAGGCGATTGCATATGGATTTTTATTCTATGTTGTACTCATCGCTCTGCACGGTTCTTTGTATCGACCGATCGACCTTGTAACGGGATTGCAACGTACGGCGGCAATTTTGGTTAACGGTTTATTTACGTTTCTTTTTGTTTTCCTCTTTACGCCGCTGTTGGAAAAACTGTTTCACCACAGCACCAATATGACCTTTCTGCGCCTGACCGATTACAATCACCCGCTGTTGAGAAAATTACAGGAGGTCGCTCCCGGAACATACCACCACAGCTTGATGGTGGCGGCATTGGCGGAAAAAGCGGCTTCCGAAATCGGTGCGAACGCGCTTCTTTGCCGTTGTTGCGCACTCTATCACGATGTCGGGAAAATGAAGAATCCGAATTATTTTACCGAAAATCAACAGGGCGACAATCCGCACCGCGATCAGCCGCCTTCCGTAAGTGCAATGATTTTAAAAAGTCACATCTCGGAAGGGCTGCTTTTGGCGAAACGCTATCATTTGCCGCGCGTCATACGGGACATGATGCGCCAACACCACGGGACATTTCTCATGCAGTATTTTTATAAAAAAGCCCTCTTAACCAAAGCCGAAAACGAGACCGTCGATGAAGCGGCTTTTCGTTACGACGGACCGAAACCGCAAACCAAGGAAGCCGCAATTCTTTTTCTGTCCGATGCCGTCGAAGCCAGCAGCCGCAGTTTGGAAAATCCGACCGAAGCCTCGATTGAAGCGCTGGTGAAATCGATTGTGAAAGATCGCGAAGAGGACGCTCAACTTAACGACAGTACGTTGACACTCAGAGATCTGGAAACTATCAGAAAAACCTTCTCCGAAACATTGACGACCATGTTGCACCGACGCATCAGTTACAACAAAATCGACGTCGGCAATCCGTTCGCTTCGTCCCAAATGGCAACACTTCCGAAAGAAAGTTTTGTCAAACAAACATAAAACGCCGCAAATGTCCGTTATTTATACCATAAAAGGTCTTTAGGCGTCACAGAACAAAACACACGGATTAAAGCGATTGCCAAACTGGATGAAAAAGATAAGGTTGCGAAGGGTATCTGTTGAAAACATTTGAATATGAAGACGGATTTAATCGGCGAAGACCGAAAAGTTTATAACCGCGGTTTTCTCAAACAAGCCGTTAAGCTTGCCGAAACGGGGAGGTGTTCGAGCGTTCTTTTTTTTCGGGATACATTTGCCGATCCAAACACATCGTTCGATATTAAAACAAGCCTCAAGATCATTACGATTACTCGACATGTTTCGGAATCCTCAGCGGATGGCTCCCGTTACACTTTATCGGTGCGTTTATTTTCCGACGGACGTCTGACACAATTGCGAAGTGCGCTGTTGCTCGGTCTTATCCTCGGTTACATCGGAACGGACGAAAAAATTTGTTGCATCGGCGGCTTACCCGACAGCGACAGATTGGATACCGTCATTTTATTGGAAGTTCAACGGGAAATTCAGCCGATTTTTGCGGGAAGTAACGATCTTTTGCCGTCGGAAGTGCGCCCGGAAGTGTTTGAGCGCGTTTTATCTCTGGCAACCGAATTGGCAACCGAAGGGCGCGAAGGGCATGCGGTCGGTTGTTTGTTCGTGCTCGGGAACGTCGATTGTTTATCGCCGTACGTTCATCCGTTGATTTTAAACCCCTTCTTCGGTTATGCCGCGAGCGACCGCAACATTTTAACGGCTTCCGTTGACGAAACCGTCAAAGAATACGCTCTCCTCGACGGTGCTTTTATTATCGACGGCGACGGTGTGATTGAAAGCGCCGGAAGTCTCATTCAAACCGACGAGTACGTGCATTTGCCGAGCGGTCTCGGAACACGACATGCCGCCGCGGTGGCAATTTCCAAGGCGGTTGATTGCATTGCAATGACGGTTTCGTCCAGCACACGGCAGATTTGTCTCTTCCGCAAAGGCATCATGTTCCCGCTTTTTACAAAAGGTGTCGGTTACGGCAACGTTTCCTGAAAACGGCTTGTGTATTTTCATGGATGTTCGTCCGCTTTTGACGGTCAAAAATCGGCAGGAATTTCGGCGATGGTTGGAACGGCATCACGTCGACGCACGTGCCTGTTGGGTAGCGGTCAAGCGCGGTAAGCCGAAGGATGACGGAGCATTTTATTACTTGGACGCCGTTGAAGAAGCCCTGTGCTTCGGTTGGGTCGACAGTACGCAGAAAAAAATGCCGAACGGAACGACAGTGCAGCGTTTTTCGCCGCGTCGCCCGAAAAGCGTCTGGTCGGAATCGAACAAGGCGCGCGTACGTCGATTGGAACGTTTGGGGCACATGACGGATGCCGGACGGGCGGTGTTACCCGACATGAACCCGAACAACTTTACAATCGATCCGATGATTTTACGGGCATTGCATGCGAATGAAGTTGTTTGGAAGAACTTTCAAAACTTTCCGCCGTTGTATCAGCGCGTTCGCATCGATACGCTTCAGCGGCGCAAACAATATGATGCGACTTTTTATAACGGTTTGAAAAAACTCGTTGAAAACACGCGCAATGGCGTCATGTACGGCGATTGGAATGATAATGATCGGCTGTCGGAAGTCTGAAAGCAAAATTCATCAGCTACATCTCTTTGATAAATAACGCACAGGACATCGGTTCCAAAGAGAATGCTTTCGAAAGCAGACGCGTTTTGTCGGTAAAAAAACGATCCCTGTCGGCGATTTGATAAAAGCTTCTCAAATTCAAACCCGAAAAATCAAAACCGACGGCATACGAATGAGGATTAACGACCAACAACACCTGTTGTTTCCCTTTCGAACCGTCGGCGTTGAATAAAATCCCCGTACTGGAGCCGTTGCTTGCGCGGAACAAACGTTTGTACATTTGCGTTGATCGTTCGACTTTGAACAATTTCCCGATATCGGATGCGCGCAGTTTCAGCAAATTTTTAACATACCGATGCGTTGCATCATGCTTTTTCAATACTTCCCAATCCAATAAATTCAAACCGCCGCGGTTGTAAGTATTGCGTACATGATGCTTGGAACGCAAAAAATCCTGCCCTTCGGCAATCATCGGAATACCCGACGATAACATTAAAATCGCAAACATCATATGCGTTTTGAGACGAACGGTTTCGGCATCGCCGCCGATGCGATCCGCCCAGACGTAATCGTCGTGCGATTCCGTGTAATTGACCGATTGAAATGCATTTTCGAACGGATCGGGAACGCAACCGCCCATAACGTACGCCAACTCCTCCGCGGAACCGTTCCCTTCAATGTAATGATACACGCTTTCGCGAAAGCGATCGTTCCAACATGCCCAGGCTGTATGTTTTAATTGATTCGCGATATGCCCGCGAAAACTCCATGGTTCGGCGATTAAGATGACATCTTTTTTATACGCCCGCAGATGCGTTTCAATTTTTCGTAAAACATCGACATTGAGCAGTTCCGCCAAGTCGAACCGAAAACCGTCGACGCGGTAAAATTTTAAAAAATGCAGCAAACTGTCGATAATAAGCTTTTGAACAAACGGATGTTCGGTGCGCAAATCGTTGTCGCAACCGCTGCAATTCGTTCGTTTCCCGTCAGTATCATGGCGAAAATACGCTTTTTCGTTCCACCGAAGCAGATCGTTCATTTTGCCGGCGTGGTTATAAACCACATCCAAAATGACCGCCAAACCGCGCGCGTGTAACGTTTGAACCAGGGCTTGAAATTCCAGCGGCGTTCCATACGTGCCGGATAACGCAAAATAATGCGTCGGCATGTAGCCCCAGGCATACGTGTTCGGAGAAGAAGCATCAAATTCCGTCAGCGGCATGAACTCGACGGCGTTAATACCCAAATCTTCAATCGGGTTTTGTTGAGAAAAAAAGGTCTTCAGTTGCGAGAAGACGGATTGATTTTTTGGTATCGATGTCCATCCGACCAAATCTCGCGCATGCACCTCCGAAATAATCAAATCTTTCAACTCGGGTGCTTTAAAACCGTCATTCGCAGGTGGTTTTAAGTCCGTAATCACTCCTGCCGCTTGCGGGGTTTCAAGTTGAAACGCATACGGATCAATCAACTCTTTGAGTTCGGGTGCCCAAACGCGAAACAGATACGCATAACCCGTAAAATCTTTTCCGACGGTTGTTGTCCAAAAGCCGTCCGCAACGGAATTTAAAGGGGAAATCAACTCCTTGTTCCCCTTAAAAATACGCACTTCAACCCGATCGACATTCGGCGCATAACAGGCGAACGAAGTTGCATCCGACTGCCGCGTTACACCCAAAGTCGGTGTACTTTCGGTATTTGAACCGCTCGGACGCATGCTCAATTTTTCCGAAAATTTTCGAAAGCTTTCGGAACGTTACCCTGCCCCAATTCCCGTAAATACGTCTTCCAAACCGTTACCAGACCGATAAACTGCTCAAACGTACGTTCAAAAAGCTCCTTTGTGAGGTTCAAAAGCGGCAAACGGTATTCCAAAATCACCTCCGACGAACCGTTTCCCTTCGCCAATGCCGCACCTTTCGTCAACGTCCATTCGCTATTGGACTTCAACAAATCATTGCAACAATGCTTTTCGTTTTCGGGTATTTGACCGACGGACGCAAAAAAATCCAACGCCTCGTTCCCCTCATTGTACGTTACCTGTACATTTTTGTCCTCATCCACGCATAAAACGCAGGATTTATCCTTATTGAGCCGCACATCCGACAAATTAATCGACTTCCCGAACTCCTTCAAAACTTGATTCACTGTTTCTTCCGCAACCATTCCTCAATATCTCCAAGTCCGTATTTATTGTAAGGATTTTTGGAGGGTTTTGCAATGTGGGTTGATGGGTTCTGACTTTTTCACAAAAAAGTATTTAATGGGAAAATATCACTCCAATTTACTCACTTTTAGTAATGAGACACATGGGCTGGTGCGTCCGTTGATTCATTTTGACTTCTGATTCCAATAGCCTGACAATTCTTCGTACGGCAATATTCGAAATGGGTTCCCAGAATAATGTTAATTGAAGATAGGAATAAACTCTGTACGGTACGTTTTTTCACGGTTTCAAAGCATCGTCTGGTGCATCAGATTGATAAGTGTAAAATTATGTTGGATCTACTATGAATTGGGCATTTTTTATAAATTGACAGTTCAAGGCACATAAAAAGCTTGCCTTCCTTCACTTCCCACCCCTCTAATAAGGGCGTCATTTGCCCTGTTCGTCTAGCGGTCAGGACACCGGATTCTCATTCCGGCGACAGGGGTTCGATTCCCCTACGGGGTGCCAGTCGGAGGCAGTTTTGTGCTTCGTGTGGTGGCTTATGCCGCGGTTCCCAGGTGTTTCGAGTGTTTTTGAGGGGCAGATTTGAGAGTTTTTTAGGCATAAAGTGCCGGGGTAGGGTGATTTAAGAAAACATATCGACTCCGAATCTTTTGGTTATTTTTTCTCATAAATAGCGTTTTCTCGGTGCGGACTTGCAAAAAAACGTTAAAAATTTCACCCTTTGTTTAGCCCCTTACTTTCCATTCTTATGGCGGAATCGGTTGAAAAAGCACGCAGGCGTTTGCAGACGCTGTTAACGGAAATTGCGCGTGCGGATCGTTTGTATTACAAGGAAAATGCGCCCGAACTCAGCGATTTCGAATATGATTGCCTGCAGGCGGAGGTAAAAGCGATTTATAAGAAATTTCCGCAACTGGAGCAGGCGATGAAAGTGGGAGATGATTTGAGCGGTCGTACCGTTCCGATTTTGCACTTAACGCCGATGTTGAGTTTATCCAATACCTATTCCAAAGAGGAATTACTGGAGTTCGATAAACGGACGCGGGAAGCGTGCGGCGATTGTGTCTATTTGTTGGAGCCGAAAGTGGACGGCATGGCGGTCAATTTAATCTACGAAAACGGTCGTTGGGTGCGGGCTTTAACGCGCGGGGACGGTCGGGCGGGGGAAGATGTAACGGCGGCGGTTCAAACGATTGCCGATATTCCGCATATATTATCGGGGGTACAAAAAACTTCAGAGGGCAATGGAGTTGCGAAAGAGGTAAAACAAGGCAAAATGTCGTCCGAAATTTTAAAGGAAAATGCGGGAAATTGTGAAAAAAACACGGGCAATTTTGGGATTTCATCGGTTTTTTCGCCTTCCAACGAACAAACGCCTGCGGTTTCTTCCGAACCGTTTTTTGAAAATACGGCAGATGCGGGCGAAAACATTTCTCAAACTGCTGGAAGTTTGAATACTCTGCTTCCGATCGCATCCGTTCCGTCGATTGTGGAGGTGCGCGGCGAAATTTATGTGACGCGCGAAGATTTTGAGGCTCTCAACGCCGAACAGGAACGTTTGGGACAACCGCTTTTTTCCAATACGCGCAATTTGGCGTCGGGGAGCGTTAAGTTACTGGATATCGAGGAAGTAAAACGGCGGCGCTTGCGGTTTGTGGCGCACGGTATTGGGAAATTTAACGGCGATTTGCCGACACAGGAAGCCGTGCGTCAGTGGTTAAAGGCGAACAATTTCCCTTCGTTCCCGACGATTGATATCGCCGAAACGGCGGAGGAAGCATGGACGTTCATCGAAGCATTCCATGCCAAAGAGCATCCGTTTCCGTTCGTGACCGACGGCGTTGTGTTAAAGGTCAACGATCGACGGCAACAGGTGCAACTCGGGGCAACGGCAAAGTTTCCCCATTGGGCGATTGCGTATAAATTCGAACCCGAGTCCGTTGAAACACAGGTAACGGGCGTGACGTTTCAGGTGGGACGCACGGGAGCGATTACGCCGGTGGCGGAATTAACACCCGTTGAGCTTTGCGGTTCCCGTATTTCAAGGGCGACATTGCATAATTTTAACGAAATCAACCGCCTTGGTCTGCAAATCGGCGATTGGGTGGTGTTGCAAAAAGCCGGCGAAGTTATTCCCGCCATTGTGCGTGTGGATACGGCGCAGCGCAGCGGCACGCGTCCGATTGTTCAACCGACGGCGTGTCCCGCCTGTGGCGCGAAATTAATCCGTTTGGAGGGCGAAGCCGCTCTTCGTTGCCCGTCTATCGCCTGTTCGGCGCAAACGCGCCTGAAAATTATTCATTTCGCCTCCAAGGAAGCACTGGATATCGGCGGCATGGGCGCAAAATTGGTTGATTTTTTGGTGCGAAACGGATGGGTTCATACCGTGGCGGATGTGTTTCAACTGTGGCGTTTTCGGGCGCAGTGGCTTGCGACGGAAGGTTTCGGCGAAACGGCGGTTGACGGTATTTTAACAGCGATTGAACGTGCCAAAGCGCAGCCGTTATGGCGTTGGATTTACGGGTTGAGCCTTCCGAATGTCGGGATTGAAGCGGCTAAGCGATTGGCGGAAACGTTTCAAACCATTGAGGCGTTGCAAACGGCTTCCGCGGAAGCGTTGCGAGCGGTTCCGTTGATAGGAGAACGAACGGCGCAAGGCATTGCGGCATTTTTCAAAAACGAAACCAATCGCAATGTTTTGGAGCAACTGCGGAAGGCGGAATGTTTCCGTCAAACACCTGCGTGATATGCTGTAAAAGGTAAAGTTTTATCTTTAATCGGGATGTTCTCGTTTAAATGGAGTAGGAACGGTGAAGCGGGTTGCAACCGATGAACACGGGCAATTCAATGATGTTTGAGTTTCCGATAAAAGTGCTTCCTTAAAAAATGCCGACACTAACCGTTAAAGTTATTGCGCGTGCCTCAAAATGCGAAACCATTCCGCAGGCGGACGGTTCGTTCAAGGTAAAATTGACGCGCCCGGCATTGGAAGGGAAAGCAAACGAGCAATTAAGAGAAGTTTTGGCGGATTATTTTCATATATCCAAAGGGAAAGTGCACATTACGTCGGGCGAACGGTCGCACTTAAAAATCGTTAAGATTGAAGATGAATAATTGGTGCCGGTAGTAAAAACGGTTCAGGTACCCTTCACGGTCTCGTGAAACATACAAGCAAGGGCTCGACTTTAAGCATGCGCAAAATCATCACGGGAAATCCAACGCAGCGCAACTTCAATTAAATCAGATTAATCTCCCCTGGGGTGGTAGACCGGACTCGAACCGGCAACCCTCGGAACCACAATCCGATGCTCTGACCAATTGAGCTACAACCACCAAACGCTTTCATTACGAAAAAAGAAGTACTTTCTGTCAATGATTTTGGGCAAACGCCGATCCTTGATACATTCGCACGATCAACTTATTTGTCATTCTTTGGATGTTTCTTTGGATATTCAAAATTCTTCCAAACTTTGTTTTTCTTACGGTTGGATGTCGGCAGGTAATTTTTGAAATTTTTCTTAACGACGGGTTTAACGGGGCGGAAGGCGTTGTTCTTTTCTTCTTCCTTTTTGTCTTCGTCATCCGAAAGGACGCCGCCTACGGTTGTCAGGATGTGCGTTTCCGAATTTTTCAGCTCCTTGATTTCGAATTGTGCCTCGGAAAGAAGCTTTCGTGTTTCTGTCAATTCAAGTGCTAAACTGTTCAACTCTTTTTTCAAATTGCCGATGTCTGCTTGTTTTTTCTTCAGCTCTTCTTTGTTTTTGGCGCGTTCTTGTCCCAGCTTTCGCATCGCCTCGCTCTCATTGTACTCTGCGGTTTTCAGTTGTTTTGAAAGTTCGTCTTTTTCTGTTTCCAAGCGTTCGAGCGTAAGTATTTTTGCTTCCCATTGCGATTTAAACGCCTTCAAACTTTCGATTTTTTCTTTTTGTTCTTCGTTTGTCTCCCGTAGGGTACGTAATTCCTCTTTGGCGGCATTCAAAGAAGATCTGTACTTTTCCAGCTTTCCTTCGGCAAAGGTACAATCATTTCGGCTTTTTTCAAGTTCTTTTGTGATTTTTTCCACCGCTTCCGCGTGTATTTTTTTGAAATTTTCATACTCGCTTTTCAGTTGCGAATACTCTTTTGACAAACCTTCGCAAGTTTGCCGAGTTTCTTTCAGCTCTGCTCGCAAATCTTTATTTTTTTGCACCGTAATCTGCATTTGATCTTGCAGATTTTGATTGGCATTTTTTAAGTGCCGATTTTCCTTTTCAATCGAGTTGCATTGTTGTTCGCGACTTTTGACTTTCTCATAAACCTCTTTGTGTATTCTTTGCCTTTCTTCCTCAATCATTGACGCCTTTTTTTCGGCATCCGAAAATGCAGTATCGATTCCGTTGCATTGTAAAAAATCGAGAACACGTTGTTTATCGCTAAGCGGTTCACGGCATAAACACAGAAGGTTCGACACGATAAGTTCCCGGATGCTTTCGTGTTTTAGGGTGCCTCCAAACACTTGGAACACCGTGTTCGGCGGGAGGCACAGTAACTTCGAATCATCATCCGTGTGCACGTGTTCGAAGTTCTTACAGTTGGCAAAAGCACCGTTGCTCAACCGGACGTTTGATGAATAAAAATTGACCCTCTCCAATTTTTCCGCATCACGAAAACAATCTGTTTCAAATGTCAAGTTGCGACAATTTTTAAACTCCATTGAAACCGTCAGTTGTTTGAGGGTATCGTTTTTTTCCAATGTACCCTGAACATTTTCAAAAACCAATCGCAACGGTAACTGTAATTTCGCAAACAATTTTTGAGATTCGGCACCGGAAATTTTCCCGTTTTTCAGGTGAAACGTTATAAGTCTGCCTTCGTTGGTATCCTCTTTCACATCATGTACACATCCTCTTTTTTTGGAGGATTTGATATTGGCTTCGCACTTCTCCTTGATAAAATCGTAAAGAGTTTCCATCTGCCAATCGACATTCAGCACGCTTTCCACTGTCATACCATCGAATATTTCAATATTTTCTCCCGTCTCCAAAGTCTTTTTGTGTACTTCCAACACTCTGTCCGTAAGCTCCTTCAGCGACATTTTTCGAAAATCCGGTACTTTCGTTTTTTCGAAACATTCCCGAACTTTTTCTGCGAATTCAGGCGAAAAATCGGGTGCGTAAGCCATGTTGAGTTGCTTCGTATGGGGAGCCAGATCGCTTGCCAAAATTTCATTACCGTTAAAGTCAATCGAGACTGTATCTGCCGGTAAAAACGGGACGAAACGCCCTTTTATCGCCGCAAGGGCAAAAACCGATACGAACAATATCGATTTTCCTCTGTTTATGATGCCGAATAGTTTTCTCATAATTTATAACTCCGCAATGAGAATTGGAAAAATTTTTACATGTGTCAAATATAAATGAATTTTTTTCTTCCGTTCTTGCGCAAAACGAATGGCAAGCGATTGTAAGCGAAACGGAAATACAGATAGGAATTGACAGATGCTTTCGTTTTTTACGCAATAGGCTTGTCTTTGGACGGGGTCGTAGCTCAGTTGGCAGAGCACCACAATGGCATTGTGGGGGTCGTCAGTTCGAACCTGATCGACTCCACCAGAGGACGGCGTTCTTTTGCATCAATGTGCCGAAGTGGTGAAATTGGCAGACACGCATGATTCAGGTTCATGTGCTTCACGGCATGGGGGTTCAAGTCCCCCCTTCGGCACCAGAAGATGGGCGTCAAAAACGGTTGGGTTGAGAAAGATGCACTCGAAACGGAGTTGAGATTTCTGGAAAAGATTAAGACAGATGCGTTCAAACGGCTTTCGGCAGGTTTTCGGGAATTACACAGTCCGATTCCGTTGAGTTGTTTTTTAAAGAGGGCGAATCCCTCCGTCGAACCGTCTGCGAGTAAGTTGTTTGCGGTTAAAGGCGTCGGTATATTGTTGCGTTTTTTGTTGTTTTTTCTGATGGTTGATGGTAGATTATCTTTATGTGTCGCGATACCTGCAATAAGTCGTCTTCCCGTCGTCGATTGTTTTTTTATGCACTCGCCGTTGGGTGCGGCATTTGTGGCGGATGCTCCGGCATCGTATGGCTCTTCGAACTTGCGAAATTTTGTTCGGAGGCATTCATTCGGCTGTTTCGATGCATCGGTATGCCGGTGATTGCGCTCTCGGTAATTGTCGCCCTGTCGTCTTCGGAAGATAAACACTCGATGAAACGCGTTTGGCGTCGGACGCTGTTTTATACGTTGACAACGACCGTGTTGGCGGTGCTCGTTGCTGCGGTACTGTATCTCGTTATTGCGCCGTCGAGCGTTTATACCGTTACGCCGAATGCCTCTTTGGACGCCGTTGCCGGCATCAGTTATGGTCGGCATTTGTTGCAAATCATTCCCGATAATCTCGTAAAGGCGTTTTCGGAGTGCCAAGTGCTGACGGTGCTGTTTATCAGCGTCGTGACGGGGCTTTCAATCCGCGCCGTTCCCAACCCCGAAGCGCGCCAAACGGTTCGGCATTTTTTCGAAGGGTTTCACGCGATGCTGTTCACGATTATCGGCGGCATTGTGAAATTGTTGCCGATCGGATTGTTCGGATTTATTGCGGTAGGGGTTCGCGAATTAAATGCAAACACTTCGCTTCAGGGGATGGGAGCATATTTTCTGGTGGTGACGCTGGCGAATGTTTTACAGGGCATTATCGTGTTGCCGTTGTTTTTGTTATTAAAAGGGCAACGACCGCTTCGGATTTTCAAAGGGATGGCACCGGCGCTTTCGGTTGCGTTTTTTACCAAATCCTCCGCGGGCACGTTGCCCGTCACGATGCAACGTGCCGAAACAAAATTGAACATTCGTCCCGAAATCAGCCGTTTCGTGTTGCCGCTGTGCACGACGATTAACATGAACGGTTGCGGTGCGTTTATTTTCACAACCGTTTTGTACGTGATGCAAAACAACGGTTTCACCATCACGCCGACGTTGATGTTGCCGTGGATTTTTATCGCAACGCTGGCGGCAGTCGGAAACGCCGGTGTACCGATGGGGTGTTTTTTCCTCAGCGCAAGCCTGCTGTCGTCCATGAACGTACCGTTGGAACTGATGGGAATGATTTTGCCGATTTACAGCGTGATTGATATGCTTGAAACCGCACTCAACGTTTGGTCGGACAGTTGCGTGGCAGTGGCGGTTAATCAAGATATGGCAACGGTCGCGCAGGCGAGCTGAAATTTTGAATTGCCTGCAACGAAGCATTTGCTCCCAATGGGAGAGAATGGAAGAGAGCGATTTGTTTGCGGTTCGGAAAGCGAAATTTGAGGAATTGTGTCAAAAAGGACAAAATCCGTTTCGTGCAAATTGTCGCCAAACGCATACCAACAAACAGGTGCTTTCATTGTTTGAAACGGCGGAAAAGGAAGGGAACACCTGCGAGGTTGCCGTGGCGGGGCGGATTATTGCGTTTCGCTTGATGGGGAAAGCGTCGTTTTTGAAACTTTTGGATCAGACGGGAACATTGCAGATTTATGTTTCCAACAACGAAGAAAACGGCATCGGCGCGGAAGCCTACAATACCTTTAAAACGTATGACATCGGTGATTTTGTCGGCGTCGAAGGCGATGTATTTCGTACGAAAACCAGCGAAATCACCGTTCGGGCGCGAAAGGTTACGTCGGTATCGAAGTCCTTTCGTTCGTTGCCGGATAAATTTCACGGTTTAAATAATCCCGATACCATCTACCGACAGCGGTACTTGGATTTGATTGTCAATCCCGAGTCCCGCGAGCGTTTCTTCAAACGGGCGGCGATCATTAAGGGTATTCGCGAGTTTTTGTGGGCGCGCGATTTTGTCGAAGTCGAAACGCCGATGCTGCAGAGTGTTGCGGGCGGAGCGGCGGCGCGACCGTTTGTAACGCACATGAATGCGTTGGACTGCGACTTTTACCTGAGAATTTCGCTGGAACTATACCTGAAACGCATGTTGGTCGGCGGGTACGATCGGGTATTTGAAATCGGTCGCAATTTCCGCAACGAAGGGCTTTCGCGCCGCCATAATCCCGAATTTACGATGCTGGAGGTCTATCAGGCGTACAGCGATTACCGCGGTATGATGACCCTGGTGCGGGAGTTGATGCGGTACCTGTGTGAAAAGGTTATTCACAAAACAACGCTGAAAAGCTACACGGGTGAGACGATTGAGTTGAGCGGTACCTGGGCGGAAAAGACCTACGCCGAATGTATTTTGGAAGCCGTCAAAGACGATCGTTGGTTTGAGCGTTCCAAAGAAGAGAAATTATGGGCGTGCCAAAAACTGGAAATTGAAGTGAATCCCGAACTGGAAGATTTTGAGGTTACCAACAACGTTTTTGAGAAGTGTGTTGCGCCGAAACTGTTGCAGCCGACGTTTGTGACGCAACTGCCGAGGGAATTGTGCCCGTTGGCGAAATTGAACGAAAAGGACGAGCGGTTGCTGGATGTTTTTGAACTTTACATCAACGGGCAGGAAATTGCGCCGGCGTATTCGGAACAGAACGATCCGTTTGTTCAACGAAGGATGTTTGAGGCGCAGGCGGGCGAGGAGGTGCAGAAAATCGATCAAGACTTTTTGACGGCGTTGGAATACGGGATGCCGCCGGCGGGCGGTATGGGGATCGGAATTGATCGCCTTTGTATTTTGTTGACGGAAGCCGATAACATTCGCGATACGTTGCTGTATCCGACGTTGAAGTAAGAAATGTACGTTCAAAGGGTGAGATTGTTAACGACGGTGGTATGAAGGCGAAAGAGTTGTGGCGCATCGGCGGTTACAAGAGCATCGGACGGCTGTGGCGCGGGTAAAATTAAGAAGGCGGTGTCGGAATGTTGAGAAGCTCTTTTGAGGTCGGTTTTGCGCGGTATGTATGTATGTATGTATGTATGTATGTATGTATGTATGTATGTGGCGCGAATGCAAAAAGTTGCCTGTCGGGTAACGGCGGGCATTTGTCGGTGAAGTTTTGTCGGTCGGCGGACAAAAGTTACGCCGTTGGTTCGTTGCTGTGGCGTTGGGCACTTCCGAGCAGTTTGGATTTGTTAAAGTTCAGCGCATAAGGTAGTTTAAAGAGTGGCATGAACGACAACCCGATTGTAATTGTTTTTTCCTGCGATGACCGTTACGTACAGCATGCGGCGGCAGCGATTGCGTCGATTGTGGCGCATTCTAAACGAAGCTTTCGCTTTTACATCCTTGATTGCGGCATTTCGAAAAAGAAGATCGAAAAACTGCAACAATGGAATTTGGGTAACGGCAATACGTTGACGGTGACGGCGGTGATGAAAAATGATGTCTTTGAACGTTATCGTTTACCGAGTTGGTATCCGCCGGCGATTTTTTACCGCTTGACGATTGCCAATCTTTTCCCGCAGTACGATAAAGCCCTTTACCTGGACAGCGATATTATTGCCGCCGGGGATGTCGGCGAGCTGTGGGATGTCAAGCTCGGCGACAAGTGGATGGGCGGTGTGGACGAGACACCGTTTTTTGGCAAATGGTACGCCGTCGGTCGCGCCAAGAGAGGGTTTTCGTTGGATAAAACGTACTTCAACAGCGGGGTTTTGCTGATGAATACAAAAATGATGCGCCTTCATCGGTTTGCCGAAGCGTGCATCCGTATATTGGAGCAAAATCAAAACTTTGTTTTCCCCGATCAGGATGCCGTTTGTCGCGTACTCGGCGAAGATCGTTATGTGCGTTGCGATACGAAATTCAACTGCATGCTTCCGTTGCACGTGAAAAAGGAGTTTCGCGACTTTCAACCGACGTTGATGCATTATCTGCAAAAACCGTGGGTTTTGTATCCGTGGCTTATTCAATGTTTCGGTGCCTACGGTCGCTTTGCGCAACTCTATTGGAAAGCGGTGCGCCGTACGCCGTTTGCCGATGAAGCGGAACAGTATGTGTCTTTTCGAAAAACGGCACGCGTGGTTTGGAAATTTTTGTTTCAGCCGATGGAAACGTTTTTTCGCATGCACGTCGGAAAACCGCTGACAAAACTGTGGAAACGTTAGCATCGTATTTCCTCGCTTGTTTGGCGGTCGGAACTTTCGTAAATTCGCAACTGGCGAGTTTGGGCTGGTCGGGGTTTATGATCGTCGCCTGCGTTCAACTGTTCCGCAATCGTTCGTACCGCGAAGCATTTTTGGATTTTCACTCCACGCATAAGATTTGGATCGTCGTTGTTTTGATACCGATTTTGGCATTTTGTTCCATTTTTTGGTCATTGGTAACGTTTAAATGCGGCTGGCACGCCTGTCACAAATATCTTCATTTTTTGGATATTTTGGTGCTTATTCCCTGGTTTATCCGTTACCCGAATGCCGTCGTTGTGACGTTTAAATACTTTGTACACACGGCGGCGATCTACTGTGCCGTTCGAATGGTTTTTTATCCGAGTAATGAAATTTGGTATTTGGTCAATCCGGATAATATCATCATCAAAGTCACCGTCTGGACGGCGGTGATTATGGCGTTTATCACGACGAAAATTCTGACGGAGAACGTCAATCGGCGCAATTTGACGCAGTTAATCTTTTTCACCGTTTTTTTATTCGGCATCAACAGCGAGCGCACCGGCGTGATTGCGAGCGTGATTTCGCTGGTTTTATTGTGTTGGATGGCGGGCATTCGCACCTGGAAAAATCGGCATGCGACTGCTGAAGCAAAAAAAGTGATGGCTAAAAATATCATCGTCGTGGTCGGGGTTCGTACCGCGGCGGTAGTGTTCGGGTGCGGATTGATTTTGCCGCTGTATCAGCGTATTGCGCGGTGGAACTTCATCGACGTAAGTAAGGATATAGTAAGTAAGGATATAGTAAGTAAGGATATAGTAAGTAAGGATATAGTAAGTAAGGATATAGTAAGTAAGGATATAGTAAGTAAGGATATAGTAAGTAAGGATATAGTAAGTAAGGAT
>JAEEGL012008875.1_pt1 | contig 19764 bp, 16 predicted proteins | sample 9134231 | NCBI WGS metagenome assembly JAEEGL01 (sample SAMN16246548, study PRJNA631951) | gut metagenome | biome: gut microbiome; feature: rumen; material: fiber-attached | host: Bos | place: Iran: Karaj | collected 2018-10 | reverse complement strand
CCCGGCCTGTATATATGCAAAGTCGGCTTTGCGGACGATGAAGCGGAGGAACGGTTCGGCATCCGTACCCTGAGCTGGGGCAGCGACGGCATCCTGATCAACGGAGAACGTGTGATTCTGCGCGGAGCGTGCGTTCACCATGACAACGGGCTTCTTGGCGCTGCCTGCGATCCCGACGCGCTGGAACGCCGCATCCGCATCCTGAAGGAGAACGGTTATAACGCGCTTCGTTCCGCGCATAATCCCTGTTCCAAAACCGCTCTGGAAATCTGTGACAGGCTCGGCATGCTGGTGATGGATGAATACATTGATCACTGGTATATCCACAAAACTCTGCATGATTATGTAGAGCACTTTGATGCATGGTGGAAACAGGATTTGAAGGACATGGTGGAGAAGGACTACAATCACCCCTGCGTCATTCTGTATTCCACCGGCAATGAGGTTGCAGAGACAGCGCAGCCTCGCGGCATCGCCCTGGCGAAAGAAATGACTGAACTGCTGCACAGCCTTGATAACACCCGGCCGGTCACCTGCGGCATCAATATCTTCTTCAATTTCCTCAACCACATCGGCTTCGGCCAGTATTCCGACGAGAAAGCTGCGAAAGAAGCGGAACGCAATGCGAAAGCCAAAGCGGAGGGAAAGAAAACCAAAGAGCGCGCCACAGGTTCCAAATTCTTCAATGATCTGGCGGGCATTATGGGTGCCGGCTTTATGAAAACAGGAGCAACGCTGCACGGTTCCGACGTCACTACGCGCGAAGCATTTGCCAATATGGATATTGCAGGTTACAACTACGGCGAAAAGCGTTATAAAAAGGATCTGAAAAAGTATCCCGGCCGTCTGATCCTGGGCTCAGAGACTTTCTGCTTTGATGCCTATAAATTCTGGGAGCTGGCAAAACAGAATCCGCGTCTGGTGGGGGACTTTGTCTGGGCAGGAATCGACTATCTTGGGGAGGTCATGATCGGGAGCTGGGAATATGCGGACTACGCCAAAAATTTCGGGCCCGACATTGGCTGGATCAGTGCCGGCTCCGGAAGAATTGACCTGACGGGGAAGCCACTCGGAGAAGCGCTGTATACGAAAGTGGCTTTTGAACTGGAAAAAGGCCCTTATATTGCCGTTCGCCCGATTTGCCACGAAGGCCGGCATAGCCCAAGCGCCTGGAAAATGACTAACGCCATGCCGAGCTGGAGCTGGAGAGGCTTCGAGAAGCGCATAGCGCATGTGGAGGTTTACGCAAGAGCAGCCACTGTCGAACTGTTTGTAAACAGCGTAAGCAAAGGAAAACAGAACTTCAAAAACAACTGTGTTTTTACTTTTAAGGTTCCCTATGAAGATGGGACAGTGGAAGCGGTCAGTTACGATGAGGCAGGCAGGGTGATCGGAAGAAATCTTCTGAAAACTGCCGGCGCGGAGACGGTACTTCAGGCTGAACCGGAAACGGAAACTGTTGCTCCCGGGCATCTGGCATTTATCCGGCTGAAATATACAGACAAAGAGGGCATTATCAAACCGGCAGAGCGTGGGCTGATTGATGTGAAAGTGGAAGGCGGTAAACTGATTGGCCTGGGTTCTGCCTGCCCCTACTATGAGCTCAGCTATTTGGACAGCCGCTGCGATACCTATTACGGAGAAGCCCTGGCAATTGTCCGGGCTGGAGAGAGCGGGGAGATCAGCTTTACGGCAAAGGACGGAGAACACACTGGCAAAGCGACAGTTGCAATCAAATAAATCAAAGGCTATAAGCATCAGGGAGGGCTGTAAAGCCCTCCCTGTAATTATGTTCTGTTTTTTAGCCGCGGAAGCCCATGGGGTTCTTTTCCTGCCAGTTCCAGGTGTCGCGGCACATATCGTCCAGATTATAGCGGGCTTTCCAGCCAAGCAGCTCAGCACTCTTGTCCGGGCTGGAATAAACTGTGGCAAGATCACCGGGACGGCGGGCAACAATCTCGTAGGGGATTTTTCTGCCGGTAACACGTTCGAATGCCTTTACCATATCCAGTACGCTGTATCCTGTGCCGGTGCCGAGATTGAATACATTCTCACCTTTGTGTCTGGCCATATACTCAATTGCCGCAACATGGCCAGCCGCAAGGTCACACACGTGAATATAGTCACGTATGCCGGTTCCGTCTGGTGTGTCATAGTCGTTACCGTAAACACTGAGATGATCCAGCCTGCCGACGGCAACCTGTGCGATATACGGCATCAGGTTGTTGGGAATACCGGAAGGATCCTCACCGATCAGACCGCTGGGATGAGCACCGATCGGATTGAAATAACGCAGCAGAGCAATAGACCAGTCCGGATTAGCTTTTGCTGTATCACGCAGTATCTGCTCGGACATATACTTCGTCCAGCCGTAGGGGTTTGTGCACATACCGGTATGAGAGGTTTCTCTCAGAGGCATTTCGTTATCTCCGGTGTAGACGGTTGCAGACGAAGAGAAAACAATATTGCCGACGTGGTGATCACGCATTGCTTCACACAGTGTAACAGTGGAAAAAAGATTGTTGTCGTAGTATTCCAGCGGCATGGCGACGGATTCACCTACAGCCTTGAGGCCTGCAAAATGAATAACACAGCCGATGTCATACTTTTCAAAGATCCTGTCCAGCGCTGCGCGGTCGCGTACGTCGTTTTCATAGAAAACAACATCTTTTCCCGTGATTTCCTGTACGCGCTCCAGTGATTTTTCACAGGAGTTGACAAGATTGTCTATAACGACAACTCCGTAGCCTTTGTTGAGAAGCTCCACGCACGTGTGGCTTCCGATGAATCCGGCACCGCCGGTAACAAGAACAGTCATATCGTGATCCTCCTTAGTCAAGCAGCTGTTCGGGATATATTCCGTTTTCACGCATCTTTCGGATGGCGTTTTTGACAGTATCCATATCTTCTTTGTAGGTCATGCCGTACCAGGTTTCCGTACAGTTGAGCAGGCGTACACTCGCTTTGTTTTCCTTGATCAGATCGTGGACGACAAACGGTAGGAAGTATTCGCATTTTATCGGGTTTACGGGGAGATTGGCGTCCAGCCAGGCAGGAAAGCGGTCATTGAGCTCCTGCAGCATGGAATTCCCGAATGCCCAGCAGTTCATGGAGACCGGAGTGCTGCCCGGAAGAGGAATCCAGTTTTCACCGTCTTCGGTATAGGCACCATCGGAGCCGCGCTTTTCAATCCGGGTACGCTCAACGATATCGGTCAGGTAACCGCCTTTTTCTGCACAGACGCCGCGAGCTACGGATCCGCTTTCCGTGACGGTGTTCTTCAGCAGATAAGCGACCATGGCGTGCTCGTTATCCGGCCTTTCTTCCGAAAGGAAGGAGAAAAGCGCGGAATAGGCTTTTGAACCGTAAAAATCATCTGAATTGATAACGGCAAACGGTCCGTCGATATGGCCGAGGCAGCAGGAAACAGCATGGCCGGTTCCCCAGGGCTTGACGCGGCCTTCCGGTACCTGATAGCCTTCCGGCAGCTTGTGAAGCTGCTGATATACGTAATCGACGTCGAAATACTTTTCCATCCGGCAGCCGATGAATGCTTTGAAATCCTCTTCTATTTCATGCTTGATGATAAATACTGCTTTGCGGAAGCCTGCCCGGTAGGCGTCATAGAGAGAAAAATCAATAATGGCATGGCCGTGGTCGTCAACGGGCATGATCTGCTTCAGCCCGCCAAAGCGGCTACCCATTCCGGCAGCCAAAACTACAAGGGTCGGTTGTTTCATGTCAGGTCTCCATTGCTCTGCGGCAGTAAAAATTAAATAACCTTTCCCGAATAAGGGAAGAAGCTTCCATATGTCCGGGGTATACTTCGTAATCCCCGTCAAGCGAACAGATCTTTTTCAGTGACTGCATCATGGCATCCATGTCGCCTCCGTCAAGATCTGTTCTGCCGCAGCTCCCGCGGAAAAGGGTATCTCCTGTAAAAAGTGCGTCCTCAACTCTGAGGCAGACACTGCCGGGTGTGTGCCCCGGTGTCTCCATCACATGAAAAACCAGGCCGGCTTCCGTGATCTGATCACCGTCCTGATAATACTTTCCTCCGGCCGGAAGCGTAAAAGGAAAATGGAACGACCGCCGCTCAGCAGCGTCGTCTTTCCTGTTCATATAGATGACAGCTCCGGTTTCTTCTGCAACGGCCGACACCGCACCGGTATGGTCAAAATGCCCGTGTGTGAGAAAAATGGCGTCGCAGGTCAGATGATTCTCCTCGAGATAGTCCAGAATGGTATTGCTTTCATCACCCGGATCGATGACGACCGAATGAAGCGTCTCCTCATTCGTGACGACATAACAGTTTGTTTCCAGGTCGCCGACAGGAAGTGCTTTTATTAACATAACAAATCTCTTTTCTGATCAATTAATGCTGCGCTTATTCTTTTATCCTTTATGCCTGACCGTTCCGGCTGACGCTCTGAACGCCCGGTATGCTCAGAAGACGGCTCATAATATACCGGAGATCCGCTATACTGCGGACTTCAAGCGTCACGTTTGTCAGAGCATTCCCGTAGCCGATATCCCGAGCGGACAGAGTACGCACTTTGGCGTTGATGGCGCTGAGAATGGTTGCAATATCCAGCACCAAGCCGCTTCTGTCCTTCGAAGCGATAATAACGGTGGTGACATAGCTGTCTGTGATGTTGTCTGCCCAGGATACCTTGATCCAGCGGCCTCCGTTTTCTGATTCAAGGCTTTTTACATAGTTCACACAGTCTTTCCTGTGAATGGAAACGCCCTGTCCTCTTGTAATAAAGCCGGCAATTTCATCGCCCGGTACAGGTGTGCAGCAGCGTGAGAATTTTACCAGGCAGTTGTCAAGACCTTCCACCAGAATGCCGTGGATTGCCTTGGCATTGCGTTTTGCCTGCTGTTCGCGTCTCTCAGCAGCTGCAGCCATCTTGTCAACTGCGGTTTTCTTCTCTTCAGCTGCGTGTTTCAGTTCATCGCGGATACGGTTGACAATCCGCTGAGCTGTTACGCCGCCGTATCCGATAGCGGCAAAGAGGTCATCCACGGCATTGTAGGAGAGCCGCTTCATAACCGGGGAAATGATCTCTTCCGTAAGGGCGTCATCAATGGAAATGCCGTTATGCTTCAGTTCATCTTCCAGCATGCTGCGTCCGCGGATGATGTTTTCTTCGCGCCGTTCTTTTTTGAACCACTGTTTGATTTTAGTTTTGGCAGAGCCGCTCTGGGCAATATTCAGCCAATCTCTGCTGGGCCCCGGTGCTGACTTTGAAGTTCGGATTTCGACGATGTCACCGTTCTGCAGGACGTGATCATAGGTAACGATACGCCCGTTGACCTTTGCACCGACCATGGAATTGCCGACTTCACTGTGAATCATATAGGCGAAGTCGATCGGGGTTGCGCCGGCAGGGAGATTGACAACGTCACCTTTCGGAGAGAATACGAAGACCTCATCTCCGAACATATCGATCTTGAGATTGTGGAAGAAGTCTGTAGCATCGGATTCCTGCTGACTCTCCAGAAGTCTTCTTACCCAGGCAAACTTGTCTTCATCACCCTGATGAAGGGAAGTTCCGCCATCTCCGAGTTTGTATTTCCAGTGGGCTGCGATACCGTATTCCGCGGTGGCATGCATATCCCATGTGCGGATCTGCACTTCAAATGGGATGCCCTCCGAACCGATGACGGTGGTATGTACGCTCTGATACATGTTTGGCTTCGGGGTCGAGATATAGTCCTTGAATCTGCCGGGAACCGGTTTAAACATATCATGAATGATTCCCAGCACATTATAACAGTCAGGAATGGTATCAACGATGATCCGGAAGGCACAGAGATCAAAAATACCGCTGATATCGATTTTCTGGGCGTACATTTTACGATAGATGCTGTAGACATGCTTGATGCGGCCGTAGATGGTGGCATTGATACCGTCTTCTTTCAGCCTGGAATTCATTTTATTCTCCATGGAAGTCATAAATGCTTCCAGCTCCGGCATTTTGCTGTCGAGCGTCTTCATGATTTCGCGGTATCCGTCGGGATCCAGATACTGCAGAGAGAGATCTTCCAGTTCCCATTTGGATTTCTGCATGCCGAGGCGATGAGATATCGGGGCATAGATCTCCATCGTTTCCAGCGATTTCTGCCGCTGTTTTTCCGGAGACTGATAAGCCATGGTGCGCATATTGTGCGTGCGATCGGCTATTTTGATCAGGATAACGCGGATGTCCTTTGACATAGCCATCAGCATTTTGCGCAGATTTTCCATCTGCTCATCTTCTTTGCTGGTGTACTGCACACGCGTCAGTTTGGTAACGCCTTCCACAATATCCGCAACCTGAGGACCGAATTTTTTCGCAATCTCCGCATGAGTGACTTTGGTATCCTCTATAACGTCATGCAGCAGCGCGGATACAATGGAATCCTCGTCAAGGCCATTGTCACAGCAGATATCCGCCGTGGCAACACAGTGCGTGATATACGGATTGCCGTCTTTCCGTTTCTGCCCCTCGTGGGCTTCCTTTGCCATCTCATACGCAGCCCGGATACGGTCCAGGTCCATATGGTGGGATCCGGCCTGTATTTTCTTCAGCAGGTCCTCGAACTGAGCATCGGGATCAATCATAACAGGATTCAGTTTTTGTTCTTTTTCATCCATGGCTGTTACTCCGTCAGGTCATTCGAGGCTGTTCAATTTACGGTAAGTTGCTGTCTCTTTAATATCGGCTTTTCCGGGTTGTTTTTCATATCTGCTGCCGTAGACAGATCCTCCGTTCCCAGTCAGCAGCCCGGCTTCACGGAATACAGCAAGGCAGATGCAGTACGTTTCCGGTGCCATACCTGGAGGACAGCTGTGAAGGATCTCCTCCAGAGTATCCCCCGGGGTATAGCCGATTCTTTTCAGATGCCACCAGGCTTTTTCATAAGTGCTCCTGTCAGGGCTGTATGGTTTCAGTGCCCGCAGGTGGGAGCATCCGTTTTCCAGGCAGTCAATACAAAGCGGTGCGCATTTGTGCCTTCGCAGTCCAGAGAGAACAAGCTGTACTGTTGTATTCCCTCGGAATTCATTCAGTTGCGGGGTAAACGCGATGTCCACCAGATCATTTTCACGGAGGCTGAATTCTCTGGAGTTATGGGAAAAGAATATCGCGTCAAAACTCATGCCGTCTTTGACCAGCGTCATCTTCAGGTGTTTCCCGTTCATCCCGACATTTGAGAAGCTGTTTACACGCATCCCTGTTATACACATAACCGGCTTCTGAAATCCGTTGCCGTATGGTTCCAGAAGGTCGATATCGCGTACATTTTTTTCCGTCAGGATCGCAGGGTTGGTAATCAGTAGCTCGCAGATTACTTCCGGCTGCGGTTCGGGAAGATGGGTGCGGTAATACTCCGCGAGAGCCTGCCGGAAAGCGGGAACCTCATCTCTCCGGATGTTCAGCCCGGCAGCAAGCGTGTGACCGCCGAAACTGATCAGATGGTCGGAACATGCACTGAGTGCTTCATAGAGATTAAAATCACCGTAGCTGCGGCAGGAACCTTTCCCGATGTCGCCGGAAAAGGATATCATAATAGTCGGTACGCAGAATTGCTCTGCAAGGCGGGAGGCAGCAATCCCGATCACACCCTGATGCCAGCCTTCCTTGGAAAGGACAATGGGAATATCAGTCTGTTCGCGGTCGAGAAGCTGGAGGGCTTCCTTCCAGATTGCATTTTCTCTGTTTTGCCGGAGTGTATTGAGAGAACAAAGCTCATCTGCAAGGGCTGCGGCTTCATTCTCATCCTCCGTTAACAGCAGTTCGGCGGCTTTCATGGCTTCGTCCATTCGGCCGGCGGCATTCAGCCTCGGAGCCAGAATATAACTGATAGAACTGGCCGTCAGATTGTTCAGATCTGATGAAGCTCTTCGGAACATCGAAGAAATACCTGGCCGGGGAACTGATTTAAGCTTTTCAATGCCGGTTTTGACGAGAAAGCGGTTTTCTCCGATCAGAGGCATGACGTCTGCCACTGTTCCGACAGCGGCGAGATCGACATACCGGTCAAGAATTGGTTCAGGATCCCCTTCAACGGCACAGACTAGTTTGAATGCAACACCGACCCCTGCAAGCCCGGCGTCCGGATAACTGTCCCCGGGCTGCTTGCAGTCAACTACGGCACAGGCAACGGGAATTTCACCGTCTTTGCACTCGTGGTGATCGGTAATGATCATATCAATCCCGCACCTTGTGGCATATGCGGCTTCTTCCACGGCTGTAATACCGCAGTCCACCGTGATAATCAGCGTAACGCCCTGCTGTCCCAGCTGGTCAATGGCACCGCAGTTTAATCCGTAGCCTTCTTCATCCCGGTTCGGAATATAGGGGATGCATCTCACACCCTTAGAACGGAGATAATCCGTAAGCAGGCAAGTGGAAGTAATACCGTCTACATCATAGTCTCCGTAAACGGCAACAGTCTCTCCCTGTTCGACAGCAATCAGGATGCGATCCACAGCCTGCTTCATCCCCTTTATCAGAAAAGGGTCGGGAAGAACGGAGCTGTCGCTGTTGATCAGCGAAAAAGCATCCGTGGCGTTTTTTATGCCGCGTATGGCCAGAATGCAGCACAGCAGCGGTGAAAAGCCTGCTTTACTCAGCTCAGCAGGAATTTCGGGAAGTTCATATTCAATTTTCCATTCTTTTTCATTCATTCAGCTGCAACATTCATTATTTTTCTTCTTAAAATATTATTCTATCAGAAAATTAGCTTTGATTCAATAGAAAAAAAGCAAAAGCGGCATGATTCCCTCACCGGAATCATGCCGCTTTTACGGGCATATTAAAAATTATGTATAATGAATTATGATTAATATTTTATGTAAACAATAATATGATTACAAAATTAAGTTCCTGATATTATGGATACTTCTTTGCTGTTACCGAAACGCTTCCACTGAGCAGCAGACGCCCGTCTGCCGGCGCTTCAATTGTGAGTCTGCCTGCCGGTTCTGTGAACTCCCATTTACCGGGGCCGCAAATTTCCCGGAGATAGAAGCCTGCTGCGGCGGTACCGCTGGCACAGGAGCCTTCCCAGAAAAGTGTTCCGCTCTTCGGAACATAAACAACAGGAAGAAGAGTTTCTGTTTCCGTTTCAATTTGTATGAGCCCGAGTGCATCTGCCTGCAGCACAATGCACTGTTCTTTTACGATTCTTTCCGCTGTCTCCTTTTGCAGCGGGCTAAAGGAAAGCAGATGCGTGATCCCTTCAAACTGGACGGCAGGGAGAGAATAGTCTTTTCCACTGCATTTGAAGTCAGCAGTAATGAGCTCCAGCGGAGCAGGCAGAGAAACCGTCCCTTTGAACGTGTTGCCGCCGGTCTGCATGATCCGTACGGGAACAGGCGCTGCAGTGCCTGACGCGGAAACATATACCATTCCGGCTTCGTCGCTCCTGCAGCCGGCGTTCTTATAAAATACCGCTGCAGCGGAGAGCGTTGCGTTCCCACAGAATTCGCCGCCCGCCATCTGCAGGGAGATATCATATCCCGGTCCGCCGCTGCCCAGAAAGCCGACCTGCTCGGCAGCTGGCTCCAGCTTCATCAGGCGTGCTGCTTCTTTGCTGAAATTCGCAGTGTCTTGCGGAAAGGGAGCGAGCAATGTAATATTGCCGGTAGGGTCGGCATAGTAGTATATGTTTTTCATCCGCGCTGATAATTCCGTAGGAACTGTCTGGTCCGTTCCTCCTGCGGGTCTCCGAGCACTTTTTCCGGCTCACCCTGTTCAACGATGATGCCTCCGTCCATAAAGATAACACGGTCGGAGACAGCGCGTGCAAATGCCATCTCGTGGGTAACGATCACCATGGTCATTTTCTCTTCAGCCAGCTCCTTGATCACTTTCAGCACTTCTCCCGTGAGCTCCGGATCAAGTGCGGAAGTCGGCTCGTCGAAAAAGAGAATCTCCGGGTTCATGACCAATGCTCTCGCAATGGCGACGCGCTGCTGCTGCCCGCCGGAAAGCTGGCAGGGATAGGCGCCCGCTTTATCCTGAAGCCCCATTTTTTTCAGCAGCTGAGCAGCCTCTTCCCGCACTTCATACGGTTTTCTCTTCATGACGGTTACCGGAGCATCAGTCAGATTTTTCATGACGGAGTAATGAGGAAAGAGATTGAAGCTCTGAAATACCAGGCCGAAGTAACTGCGGAACTTTTTCAGGTCTCTTGTATAGACGGCTTTCCCGCCTTCTGTTTTAACAGCTGCTTTTCCCATGTAGTACAGTTCACCACTGTCCATTTTCTCAAGAAATGTTGCGCAGCGCAGAAGCGTGCTCTTCCCTGAGCCCGAAGACCCGATAATGGAAACCACTTCTCCCCGGTTGACCGTCATTGAAATGTCCTTCAGAACATCCAGTGAACCGAAAGATTTCTGTACACTGTTCATCGTCAGAATATTTTCCATCCGTCTGTCTCCTCAGAAGTGATAATAGTCCAGCGCCTTTTCAAAGCGCTCCATGATGAAGGCTACCACATAATTGGCGATAAAGAAGAATACGCCGGCAATTACAAACGGTGTAAAGGAAGTCTGCGAAGCAGCGATTTGTTTTGCCAGAGAAAAAACCTCCTGATAGGCGAGCGTAAAGGCCAGAGAAGTATCTTTTACCAGCGTGATGACTTCATTGGTTATGCTGGGGAGTATCCGCTTGATGACCTGCGGCAGGATAATTCTCAGAAAGGTCTGAGCCTTGCTGTAGCCCAGAACTTCTGCAGCTTCATACTGCCCCTGCGGCATGGATTCGATGCCGGAGCGGTAGATCTCGGCAAAATAAGCGGCATAGTTAAATACAAAGCCAAGAATAATGGCAGTGTAGCGGTATCCTCTGATCGACCACCCGAAAAGGTAGTACGGTCCAAAATACCATACCAGAAGCTGCAGCATCAGCGGAGTGCCGCGCATGACAGCGATATATACTTTTATCAGCCACTGCAGCGGCCTGATTTTGGACATTCTGCCCAGCGCTACGAACACGCCGAGAGGCAGCGAAAACAGCAGCGTCAGAACGAAAATGCCGCAGGTACGCAGCATGCCTGCGGACATGGTTTTCAGCATGGTGGAAAAAGTCATAAAGTTCTTCTCCGGATACTCAGTGTTATAGTCTATCAGAGGTTAGCAACAAGTACAATATGGACCGCCTTTGGCAGCGGCCCATATTGCATATCAGATTTTGGAGGATCTGTTTTTTGTGTTTATGCCGCAGTATCCGCAGGAACATCGATCAGTGTGAGCATATCGATGATCTCCGCATAATCCTCGTTGGAAGCAATCTCTGCCATTTTGCCGTTCTCTGCGAGAGCAAGCAGAGCGGTATTGATCTGTTTACACAGTTCTTCGTCACCGAGGCGGAAGCCGACTGCGTAGGACTCATCGCCCAGCGTCTCCTCCAGGAAGCTGAATCCGGTGTCATCCGCTTTGAGGAAGCTGCCTGCTGTGATGTCGATGGCAATAGCGTCAATGGCGCCAGCTTTCAGATCATTGTAGGCAATGGTGTAGGTTTCATAAACTACGAGTTCCTGGAAGGTGGCTGCCAGTTCAGCCTGGTCTTCCTGCAGCAGATCGTAAGCGGAAGTGGCTGTCTGTACACCGACGATTTTTCCTGCCAGATCAGCCAGCGTTGTGATGCCGGAATCATCCGCAACCAGGATCATCTGTTTATTGTTGGAATAGGGGATTGACCATACGTAATCATCCTCACGGCCTTCCACGGTGAAGCCTGACCAGATGCAGTCACAGGAGCCGGAATTCAACTCGGCGTCCTTAACGTCCCAGTTGAAGGGAACGGGCTCATATCCCCATCCGAGATATTCGCAGACGGCCTGGCAGAGCTCAACATCAAATCCGCCGACAGAACCGTCATCCTGCAGGTAGGAATAGGGAGGATAGTCCAGGTCGAAGCCCTGTTTGAAAACAAAGCCGTCATCGGCAAAAGCTGTTGAAGCAAGAGCGAAAATCAGGCAAAGAACAAGAACGGAAGCAAATATTTTTTTCATGGGTGTTTCCTCCATTACTCAGTGTAAATCCCTTATGGAATTTTTTGATTTCATTAGCATGGTAACACATTAGCGAACTAAAGTAAAGCTTTTTTTCCGTTATTTTTTGATATTTATCGCTTTACACAGAAACCGCAGCTGGTAAGCTGCGGCTTCTGTGAGTTTTTCACAACTCTGTTGCCCGTACACTGACTTCTCCGGAGTTGATTTTCTGCATGCTGCCGTCTTTCAGCCGGACGATCAGCGCGTAATCCCTGTCCAGGCCGACGGCTGTCGCGGGTATTGGTTCCTGTCCGGCTCTGATAATGCTGATAGGCTTACCCAGCAGAAACGACCGTTTTCTGTATTCTTTAAAGCAGTTTCCCGCTTCGGGGTCCCGGTAATATACCATCAGGCGGTCAATCACTGCGGCGGCCAGCCGGCAGCGAAGGTCGGGAACAGCCGGCTCAGAGGAGAAAGCAGAGCCTGCAATTTTCTTCAGCTCCTGCGGAAAGTCACCCTGCGGTACCTGCGTGTTGATCCCGATGCCGACGACCGCATAACTGATGCATCCGCTTTCACCGTCAACCGAAGCTTCAGTAAGAATTCCGCAAACCTTGCGGTTCTCCATATAGATGTCGTTCACCCATTTGATATCCGCTCTTCTGCCGGAGAGCTCTTCAATGGCAAGTGCCGCAGCGACGGCCGCGCAGGCTGTAATACCGGTTGCCTGAGCAGCTTCTGTTCCCGGTCTGAGCAGGATACTCATATACAGTCCGCTGCCGGGAGGAGAGTAGAAACTACGTCCCATCCGTCCTTTCCCGCTGCTTTGTTTCTCAGCAATCAGAACCACGCCTTCAGCAGCTCCTTCAGCAGCCATTGTTTTCAGTACGGTATTGGTTGAAGAAATCTCCCGGAAAAACTGCACGCGGATGCCGGGAGTTTTCAGATATTTTTCAACACCCGAAGCTGTCAGCATGTCACCTGAGGATGAAAGACTGCAGTCTTTGCTATATTCCTGTTTCATGAAAAAAGCCGCCTTCGCCAGCAATCTCTGCCATAGACAAGGCATTCAGCCAGCAGGCAGACGGGCAGTGCTGCAAGTACGTCCACAGCGGAATGCTGCTTGACAAAGCATACGGACAGACAGATCATTATGACAAAAAACGTCAGCAGTACTTTGCATATGACAGGCATGGTTTTGTCCTTGAGACCGACAGACAGAATACCGATGGAATAGGCAGCGTGCAGAGAGGGGCATACTCCTGTGCTGGTATCGAAAGCGTATATGAAACCCATCACGAAGGTGAAAAGATTGTTCCGGTCGAAGTGCTCCGGCCGGAGATCCTGGCGTGTTGGATAAATAATATAACACGCCATAGCCACAGCCTGCGTGATCATAATGAAGGTCTGCAGTTTCCGGAAGCTTTCAACATCGTAGAGCAGATAATACAGCAGCGACCCCACTACCAGCAGGAACCATCCGCAGTAGAATACCGCAAAGTATTCGTTGAAGGGGATTAGATCGTCCAGACGGCAGTGTACCGGATGGCACTTTTCGAGCGGAATTAAATTTTCTGTCAGGAAGTATAAAATAAAATAGATTACCCAGCCCAACAGCAACTTCAGGTGGGAATACTGCGGCTCGTTGCGTGTCTGCCAGGAAAGCCCGCTGTAATCATAGCGCTGTTTCTTCATGCGTATAGACCTCGAGGGGAATGTTTTTCGGATAGTCCCTTTTCGGAATGTTGGGATAGGGGACGACGATATGCTCCGGCTGTGTTACAGCAAGCCTGGTGATCTCTTCCTTCAGTTCGGCGCAGATGCGCTTCCGTTCGTTTTCAATAGCTTCTTTCGGCTGAAACCGCACCGGTTTCCCGAAGCTCATCGTCCCAAGCCTCGGAGCGATGTACACTGGCAGGAACTGCAGAGGTGTTTTGGTTTTCCGGTAATAAAACCGTGCCAGATCGATGAATTTATCCTGAAATTCATGTATAATATTGTTGTATTCATCATAACACTCCGGGAAGATGACAATGCTGTACCCTTTTTGCAGCAGCTCAATGGAATCCCGGAAGGTGGAAATCAGGCGTGCGTCGTGATATACGGCAATGGTATTGGCGTTGTTGAACAGCAGCAGAGCAAGCGGCGTGATCAGATAGCTGAGCAGCTTGTAAAACCAGCGTACGGATGCGGGCTTTTTGGACCAGAAATCCTTATAGGCGTAGGCAGGCACTTCCTCCCGGTGCATCATCTCTCCGGCGCACCAGGTACAGTGTTTGCCCGTCATATAAATTTCCGTGGCAACCGGCCCGTAGATCTGGCAGTGATTGCCGACGATGATGCATGGTTCACTGGGGATGTTTTCAATACCCTTCAGTTCGTATCTGGGGGTAAACAGTTTGATCAGCCAAAAAACGACGCGGTATAGCGGCGATACTTTTTTCCCTTCCATGGAAATCCGGTTCCTCCTTTCCAGACAGCTGCACAAATAAAAATTTTATACCCCGGCGGAGGAAAAGTCAACCCATAGAATTCCGGCTTGACAAATCAGGCTCTTTGCGGTATGTATTAGAGACAGTAAGAACCGGGCGGAAAGGAGGCGGAAGCAATGCACGAGAGAAAAATCAGAAGGCTGGCAAAACCGATGAAAACCGGCCTGCTGCACCTGATCTTCAGCCGTTTTCTTGTCATTCTTCTGCTGCTCGCTCTTCAGGTCGCGATTTTTTCCCTGTTTTACGGATGGCTTTCCAATCTGACGCATTACATGGCAGCCCTGCAGCTTGTCTTTACAGCCCTGATGGTTACCTATCTTTTCAACAACAGTATGGACAGTTCTGCCAAGCTGACGTGGATGTTTCTCATCGCACTTTTTCCTCTGCCCGGCGCAGCCATGCTTTTCTTCACGCAGACGAATCTCGGTCACCGCGCGCTGAAGGAAAGGGTGGATTTCCGCCTGGAGAAGACGAAATCCCTGCTTGACCAGCCGGAGGGTGTTTTGGAAGAGCTGGAAGCAGAAGGCGGCGGAACGGAAGACCTCGTGCGTTATCTCAACCGAAGCGGCTGCTTTCCCGCGTATAAGAATACGGAGGTTACCTACTTCCCCGACGGCGAGGACAACTTCCGTGCCCTGCTGGAAGAACTTGAAAAAGCAACAACATATATCTTTATGGAATACTACATCATAGAAGAAGGATATATGTGGGGCAGCGTCCTGGATGTGCTGATCCGCAAGGCGCAGGCAGGTGTTGATGTCCGTGTGATGTATGACGGCATGAGTGAACTGTTCAACCTTCCCTACGGATACTGGAAGCTGATGGAGGAACAGGGAATTCATACCCAGCGCTTTGCACCGATCCGCCCTGTGGTTTCCTCTCATTACAATTACCGGGATCACCGCAAAATTGTGGTGATTGACGGGAAAACCGCCTTTACTGGCGGCGTCAATCTTTCCGATGAGTACATCAACCGTGTCATCCGTTTCGGTTACTGGAAGGATATTGCCGTCATGCTGAAGGGGCAGGCGGCGGAAAGCTTCGCGCTGATGTTTCTCCAGCTCTGGAATACGGACAAAAACAACTGGCAGCAGCTGGAACTTCCTCCGAAGCCCGAAGCTCCGGAAGAGCCGGCTGGGGCGGAAGGATATGTCATTCCCTATGCCGACTGTCCTCTGGATGCGGACAAGGTGGGCGAAACGGTTTATATGGATATTCTTTACCGCGCAACGGACTATGTCCATATCATGACACCCTATCTGATTCTGGACGGGGAAATGGAAGCTGCTTTGAAGTTTGCTGCCCAGCGCGGTGTGGATGTCAAAATCATCCTGCCGGGCGTGCCGGATAAAAAGTTTGCCTATGCGCTGGCAAAGTCGCACTATAAGCGCCTGCTGGAGGCGGGCGTCGGGCTGTATGAGTATACGCCGGGTTTTATCCATGCCAAAGCCTTTGTAAGTGATGACAGCAAAGCGGTCGTCGGTACCATCAATCTGGACTACCGCAGCCTTTACCACCATTTTGAATGCGCAGTATACTGTTATAAAACACCCTGCATAGCGGACATCGAAGCGGATTTTCAATCTACTCTCAACAAGTGCACCCGGGTTACGGAAGAAACTGTCCGGGATGAGAAGTTTTTCTACCGCGCCGCAGGCTGGATCCTGAAATTTGTAGCACCGCTGTTTTGATAAAAAGAGCGGCCCGATAGGTTATCGGGCCGTTCTTTTTGTACGGTTGATTATTTCTGGAAATTCATATAGAGCTCTGCTGTTTTCGGCAGTCCCTTTTTGCAGAGGATATCATACACGCATTCACGTATATCCTGTGTTGTGATGATATCCTTCTCCTTAGTGAGGCGGTCAAAAGTCTCATTGGCGATATAGGATGCTGTTGCCTGTGAGAGTTCTTCCTCATCCGTATCACCGTTTGCTTTCAGAATACTGTTGATGATCTTTTCCGTGTCATACAGCACGACTTTGCCGTTTTTCTTTGTAATGTACATGAGGGAACCTCCTGTTCTGCGTTATAATATGTTTAATTGAAACCGGCGATCAGATATACCGGTCGTTTTTAGACTTTTTGCTGACCAGAATGAACGATACCGCGAACAGTACCGCAACGAAGATCACGAAATACCAGCCGCTGGTAAAGGTGGATGCGATATAATCATATGTGCCGTGCAGCAGCACCGGAACCAGGACAGAGAGTATCCTGTATTTCTGAGACTCCTTTTCCATGCCGTCTGTTTCATATTTTTTTGCGATGGCATAAAATACGCCCATGAATACACCAAAGCACGCATGGCCGGGGATAGCGGTAATTGCCCGTACGACGGCCGTTGCAAACCCGTACGTCAGGACGTAGCTGATGTTTTCCCACAGCGCGAAGCCGAGAGAAACAAACACGGCATAGACGACACCGTCAAACATGCAGTTGAATTCCAGGGAGCGCCAGGTCTTCCGCTTCATCATCAGATATTTGGAACTCTCTTCCGAGACGGCAACCACGACAAAGTACAGCAGTACATCGTAAAGGACAGTGTCTTCTTCAACAGCCATTCCGAGCAGGTAGCTGAAGACTCTCTCTTCCACCAGGGCGATCAGAGATGAAAGTACGCCGGCTTTGACCAGCTGCCACAGCAGTGACCGGCTCTCTTTTTCCAGCCTGTCAGACTGATAGACTTTTACCATCAGGAATAACGCCGGAATAACAGCCGCTGCAATCAGCACCAGATTGCAGTTCTGCAGCGGTTCCACCAGATAGTAAAACATAACGCAATCACCTCTTTTTCATTATATCACAGGAAAGTGCTGCAGAAAAGAAAAATATGTTATTGCGTCTGAGATTTGTCTGAAAAATGTTGTAGGCTGACAAAAAGGTGGACATTTGCCGGAAATATGGTATAGTAGGCATCGATTTATCAGAAAGTGAAGGGTTTCATGGGCGTGAAAACCAATGAACAGTATATCAGCCAGAAAACGGCGATAGAGAAATACGGAGTTACCAAAAAAATCATCGAACAGTATTTCCCCAGGCCGGTGGTGCACTATGGAAGACGCGGCAGATACAGCAGGCTCTGGCGCAGGAGCGATGTAGAGGCGGTTGTACAGCGGCCTGAAGTAAAAGCGCTGATTGCGGAAGTTACGGAATCCCGCAGAAGGAACCTTGCGCTGGCTGAAGCCGCGGTGCTTCTGACGGCGTACACGCCGGAAAGCCTGATCGAAAAGGCAAAAAAACTCAGGCGTGCTTTTGTGCTTCATGCGGGGCCGACGAACAGCGGAAAAACCCATGACGCGCTGGAATCGCTGAAAGCCTCCGGGGACGGGACGTATCTCGGGCCTTTGCGGCTTCTGGCTCTGGAGATGTTTGACAGGATCAACGCAGCCGGTATTCCGTGCAGTCTGCTGACAGGGGAAGAATCCATCACAACGGAGGATGCGAGAATCGTTTCCTCCACAGTTGAACTGTGTAATTTTCAGCGGCACTTCAAAGTTGCTGTGATCGATGAAGCTCAGCTGATTGCCGATGACGAGCGTGGTTCCGCCTGGCTGAAGGCGATCTGCGGTGTGGATGCAGACGAAGTGCATATCTGTATTGCACCGGAGGCACTCGGGTATGTGGAATCCCTGGTGGCGCAGTTCGGGGATCCCTATACGGTCGTCCGCCACAAAAGGCTGGTTCCGCTGCAGTACAGCGGCAGATGCAGGGGACTGGAGGATGTCAGGGGGAACGATGCCGTTATCTGCTTTTCCAGAAAGAACGTTCTCTCTACAGCCGCGCATCTGGAACGCCTCGGCATTAAAGCCAGTGTAATATACGGAGCTCTTCCGCCTGTTGCGAGGAGAAATGAGGTGGAGCGTTATCTGAAAGGGGAGACGACCGTTATTGTTGCCACAGACGCAATCGGTATGGGGATCTCTCTTCCAATCAGACGTGTGATTTTTGCCGAGACCCAGAAGTTCGACGGCAGACAGCAGAGAGTGCTGAACAGCGGTGAGATCAGGCAGATCGCAGGCCGCGCAGGCCGTTACGGGATGTTTGATCTCGGCGAGGTCCTGACGATGGACGCTACGGATACTGTGGAAAACGGGCTGGAGAACTATGCCGCGAAGGTCCGCACGCCATGTATCGCGTTTCCCCGTGAAATGCTGGACACGGATTGTCCCCTGGATATACTCCTGAAGGCCTGGCAGAGTCTGCCTCCCAACAGAAGCTTTAAACGGGAGGATATGTCAACGGCAATGTCACTGCTCGGTATGCTGAGGGATGTGCCTCAGAATGGCAGAAGAGAACTGGTTTTTGATTTGATAACCTGTCCTCTGGATGCGGATAACAGGGAGCTCGCCGGCTACTGGCTGCAGTGCTCAAGACGCATTCTGCGCGGCAAAAGCATCCCGGATCCGCAGTTCAAAACAGAGACGCTCCTGGGTTGCGAGCAGCAGTATAGGGCATGGGATGTCAACCATCAGCTGAAAATGCGCCTCGGCATACAGGACGATTCATTTGAACAGCGGGAGGCGATCTGCAGGAGAATCAAAGAGCTGATGGAAGCGGACAAGAACGAGTATATACGCCGCTGTACGCAGTGCGGCAGGGAATTGCCTGCCGGCTGGCGCTTTAATCTCTGTGAGAGCTGTTTCGCGCAAAAAAGATATTTCAGCTGATAAATATGCAGCAGGGCCTGGACCCTGCTGCACTGTTATCTGTTCTGAAGAGCTGCGGTTAATCGATAGAGTATGAGGCAATTGTCTGTTCCAGTGAACCCTCGCCCTGTTCGGCGAGCAGAATAAAGTTCAGCACTTTTTCAGACCAGCCTGCAATGATGTTTGTCTTATCACCGTGGAACTGCTGTGTGCCGTAACCCTGCAGGTCGATGGCGTGTACCCAGATGTCATTGCCGGTCTGACGGCGGTATTCATCGGCAAGCGCCTGTACTGGCTTGTTCCAGTATCCGCCGTTGCACTGGTTGTCGGAGATAATGATAATGCGGTCGGCTTTTACGCGGTCCTGGATCATCCGCTCAAACGGCAGGTTCATTCTTGTGCCGCCGCCGGCGCATGCCTCATGCAAAACGGTGTAGAGTATGCCGTTCCGGGTGGAGAGAGCTTTCTTGTTTAACACCGTGTCAAACGTATAGAAAATGGCGTTTTCACAGAGCCTGTTTGCCATCACGCCCAGCATCATGCCGACTTCGCAGCAACGGATGTCGGAGTTCCTGCTGATCGGGCTGCTCATGGAGCCGGAAGTGTCGACTGCCAGCACGGTTGTCCCCGGAATT
>JAEEGL015162533.1_pt1 | contig 19765 bp, 18 predicted proteins | sample 9134231 | NCBI WGS metagenome assembly JAEEGL01 (sample SAMN16246548, study PRJNA631951) | gut metagenome | biome: gut microbiome; feature: rumen; material: fiber-attached | host: Bos | place: Iran: Karaj | collected 2018-10 | reverse complement strand
ATGGCACCTGCATCGAGATAATTGGTAAGAGACACCGCAATGGTGCTCTTCAAAGAACCAGAATTAGCCATGTTTTAGCGCTTTGAGGTTACGTCCTTCTCGTACTGTTGGATATCGGCAATGTACTCTTCGCCGACGGGCACGTTGTTCTTCAGGTGAAAGTAATCGAACACAGCACCGAACGGCAGCGACTTAGCCTCTCCCATCAGGGCGAGACGCTCGAACAGCTGGCCGTTGTCCTCGTACTCGCGCAGCTTGACCTTCGGTTCCAATAGGGCCTGCAAGATGCACTTCTGAGTTGCACGCGTACCAATAATATATGCACCGATGCGATTGATTGAGGCATCGAAATAGTCGAGACCGACATGAGCACGATCCAAGGCGTCGCTGCGTACCAACTCCTTGAAGAGGTCGAGTGTCTGGTCGTTCATGATGGTCACATGGTCAGAGTCCCAACGGACGGGACGGCTGACATGTAGCATCAGTTCAGGAACGTACATCAACAGCGTGCTGACGAAGTCTGAGACGTTCTCCGTCTGCTCGTAGTGTCCAGTATCGATGGTGTACATCTGCTTGCGGGTAGCACAATAGGCGGTGTAGAAGTCATGCGAACCAACGGTGTACGACTCTAAGCCGATACCAAACAACTTGGCCTCGAAGCAGTTCTTTACGCCGTCCAGTTTCTCCTCCATAATCTCATCGAGTGAGGCAGCCAGGATTTCGCGGTATTTCTTGCGCTGTACGGGCACGTCCTTCGAACCGTCGTGTACCCAGATATTCATGATACAGGGATCGTTCTGTGCCTTACCCATAGCGTCGGCAATACGGCGGCAACGCTTGGTATGCTCAATCCAGAAATCGCGGATGGCCTTGTCGGGGTTCGACAGCGTCAGGCTGCCCGACTTGGGGTGTGAGAATGACGATGAGTTGAAGTCGAGCTTCATATTGTTCTCCTTAGCCCACTGAATCCAACTCTCGAAGTGCTTCACCTCTACCTGGTCGCGGTCAACGAACGTATTGCCAAAATCGCCATAAATCTCGTGAAGGTTCAGACGGTGGTTACCAGCGATGAGGCTCTTCACAAATTCGATGTCCTGACGCACCTCGTCAATGTTACGGGCACGACCAGGATAGTTTCCAGTGGTCTGGATGCCACCGCTAAGAGCATCGTTACGTTCGAAACCGACGACGTCATCAGTCTGCCAGCAGTGCAGGGAAATCTGCTGCTTCTGGAGTTGGTCAAGTACTGCGTCGGTGTCGACGCCCACGGCTGCATAACGCTCTTTCGCTACGGCATAAGCTTTTTCAATTAATTCTGCTTTCATCTGTTTTAAATATTTATTTTGTTATGACATTATATCGTTATGACGGGATAACCATAGTTATTCTTTTGTAATGTCGAGGTAACGCACGTAAGCAGCGTTCCATGCGGCCTTGTCACCTGAAGGATGATAAGCCACCATGTCGACGCTGTCGGCGATAATCTGGCGCATCTGCCAGATATCGGCAACGTCGCCCGAGGACTTAGCCTGTAGCATGATGTTACCAATGGCGGTACACTCCTGCGGCCCTGCCAATACTTCAACTTCGCAGGCATCGGCAGTGAACTGGGTAAGGTATTTGTTCAACGAACCGCCACCAATGACATGTAGGACATTGAGATCGAAGTCGGCAAACCCCTTGAGCCAACCAAACACCTGACGATAACGCAACGCCAGCGAATCAAAGATGCAACGGCAAATCTCAGCAGGAGTCTCCGGCACAGCTTGCCCTGTCTCACGGCAATAGGTTTGAATAGCCTCTATCATGCTTGACGGATTGGCAAAAGCCTTGTCGTCGGGGTTGATAATCGAACGGAACGCTTCCACCTGCATGGCTGAGCCCTGTAGTTCTGGGTGAGACACATCGCTCAATGATATGCTCTCGCCTCTCACCTCTAACCTCTCACCTCTTGAAATCCACTCCTTGCGGCAACGCTCATAGAGCCACATACCACAGATATTCTTCAGGAAACGAGTCGTTCCCTCGATACCACCCTCGTTGGTGAAGTTCAGCTCGTACGAGCGGTCGTTGATAATAGCCTCCTTGGTCTCGATACCCATCAGGCTCCACGTGCCACTCGACAGGTATGCAAAACGTTCGTCCTTGGCGGGTACGGCGGCAACGGCGGCACCGGTGTCGTGACCGGCAACGGCAATGACGGGCACAGGTCCAAGACCAGTCATCTTCTGCACTTCCTCGGTCAGCGTGCCAATCTGCGTGCCTGGCTGTACCATGCGGCCAAACTGGCTACGCTTCATGCCGACGCTCTCGATGAGTTTTTCGCTGAGGTCGCCCGTCCTCGGATCTAACATCTGCGATGTTGAAGCGATGGTATATTCACAGACAGCCTCACCGGTCAGCATCCACGACAAGGCATCAGGTACGAACAGTACTTTCTCGGCCATCTGCTTGGCCACGTTGCCGTTCTGTTGCATGGCGTAGAGCTGGAACAGCGAGTTGAAGTTCATGAACTGGATGCCGGTGATGTCATAGACTTCACGTGGGGGAACCACACGCTGCAAATAGTCCTCCATAATTCCGAAGGTATGCGGGTCGCGGTAGGCCATCGGGTTACGCAAGATGGCACCATCTTGACCTATGAACACGAAGTCGACACCCCACGTGTCGATGCCGATACTGGTCAACTCGATGCCTTGACGGCTGACTTCCTTCAGTCCACGAATCATTTCGAGGTACAGGGCGTAGATGTCCCAATAGAAGTGACCACCCGTCTCAATCAGGTTATTAGGGAAACGGGTAATCTCTTCCTGTTCCAGACGTCCGTCAGCCAGCGTACCTAAAATGGTACGTCCGCTCGTAGCACCAAGGTCGACGGCAAAAAAGTATTTGTTCATATATTTGTTTAGAGTTTAGAGATTAGAGTTTAGAGATCAGAGTTTAGAGAAAACTTGATTAGAGCTTAGAGAAGTCCAGCGGCTGTCCGTCGATGACAAAGTCCTTGAGTTCGTACTTGTCCGACAGTTTGACATTCCACTTGGTCTTGCTGTTCACGTTGATGTTGCGCATCACGACATTATTACATTGCGACAGCGGCATCTTGCGGTCGCCGGGCTGGAAGAACTGCGTCCAAGGGTAGATATATAGGAACGAGCCGCACTCGCCAGTGATATTCTCTACCAGAATGTACTCGTAGTGCTGCGGCGTGTCGGGGCGCATCTTCAGCCATAGCACGCGGTTGGCACTCTCGGCATGACAGTTACGCAGAATGACATTACGGTCGTGCAGCGACTCAGAACCTAAGGTCAGGCATCCGTGTACGCGTCCATAGCGACAATTCTGAATCAGTATGCGCTCACACGGTCCGTTAGTCGAGTCCTTGTCGGCCCACGTACCCTTGCCGCCCTTCAACACCACAGCATCGTCGTTGACATGCATGAAGCAGCCGTGTACCATCACATCGGTGCAGACATCAATGTCGATGGCATCGGTCGACGGTCCGCCGCGCTTGGGTTCGGGCAGGTAAATGTTTTCCGTCGGCGCATAGATGAAGCAGTTCAGGTAGCGCACATGATCACTCTTATAGACATGGTTGGTCCAGAAGGGTGAGTTCATCAGGTGGACATCCTGAATGGTCACATTCTTACAATTGGAGATATACGTCAGTCGCGGACGCTGTGCATCCTTGTTCGTACACTTCGGGTTCCACTTGCGGCGAATCCAGAACTCCTGCCAGTATTGCAGGCCGTTGCCGTCGATGGTGCCCGGGCCAGTGATGGTGAAACCGTTCAGTCCGTCAGCATTGATGAGTGCCACAAAGTACTTACATGTCTCACCTTCGATGCGTGTGGTGGCTATGGGAAAGTCGATGATGCGGTCGGAGCCCAACAGCGTACCACCCTCGCTGACGTGCAGGTGAGTGCCCTGCTTAAAAAAGAGCGCTCCAGTCCGGAACGTCCCGGCAGGCACTACCACCACGCCGCCGCCCTCGTGGGCACAGCGGTCGATAACAGCCTGAATCTTCTGAGTCTGCACCTCCATGCTACCGGCCACGACACCGTAGTCTGTCAACACATACCGGCGGCCAAGCGCAGCAATGTCCACCCGTGCCGTGTCCTGGAACCACGCGTCCATCGACGTACCGTCCGGCCACGTCTCGCTCTGTGCATTCTTCACTCTCTTCTTGGCAGCAAAAACATCTGCTGTGCCCGCCGTCATGGTAAGCACCATAGCCACTGCCATCATCAGCATTCGTTTCATCATGTTCGTTTTAGTAGATACAAATTTGTTTTACGCTTGCAAAAGTAATAAAAAAAAGTGAACCAACCAAATAGTCAGCTCACTTTTTCACGTTCACGTTTGCGAAGCCGTCGAATTGATTTTTACTATCAGCGTTCAATCTGCTGCAGCGATGTGTCACCGGGTTTGAATACGAGGCCCTTACAACGCTTGGCCACAGCCTTATAGGTACGTAATTCCAGCTTGTCCCAACGTATCTGATCCGTGCGCTGTACCAATGGAGCGTGAGGTATGATGCTTCCGTCACGCACCAGTATGACGGCGGGAATCTTTCCAACCCCAATGGTCTGGTAGCCACCGTCATACACCTTGCCCGACTGGTAGTCAATCCACTTGCCGCGAGGCAGATAGACCGTACGGCTGTTACCGCTCTCCATCAGTGGGGCCACCAACATCTGAGAGCCGAACATGTACTCGTCCTCGACAAGCCAAGCACCAGGATCGTCAGGGAACTCCACTAATAGGGCACGTACCATCGGCAGGCCGCGCTTGGAACAGTCCTTGGCCTGGGCATAGATGTACGGCATAAGCTTGTACTTCATCTCGGCACACTCGCGGAAGGCTTTTGTAAAGCTCTCGCTAATGAGCCAGGGTTCCGTAGGCGGTGCTCCATGGGCTCGCGTATGACTCGACAGGAATCCGAACGGCAGCCAGCGGCGATAGATGTCCTCAGGCGACGCTGTGACAAAGCCACCCATGTCATGACTCCAAAATGAGAAGCCACTCAGGCCAAACGACAGGCCGCCGCGCAGATCGCCCAACATACCAATATTATTTGTGGCAGCGTCGCCTCCCCAGTGTAGGGCATAACGCTGGCTGCCAGCCCAGGCAGAGCGCGCCCAAATGACACCCTCGCCCGGATGTTCACGTTCTACCACCTCCCACAATGCCTTGTTATAGCGTAAGGGATAGAGGTTGTGTTCATACAGTCCACCCTTGCCACTATAATAGAAACCATTATAGGGGGCGGCCTCGCCAAAGTCACACTTGATAGTAGAAACGCCCTGCTTCAGCAATCCTGCAATCTTCGACTGATACCAGTTCACCGTCTGAGGATTTGAGAAGTCGAGGATAGCATCTTCCACTGGCATGCCGCCATCGGCATTGCGTACATGGAGGTTGTTTTCAATAATCTCGCCAAAGAACCGGTTCTTGGGCGTGAAATAAGGCAACTGCCACAGACAGGTATGGAAACCGTCATTCTTCAACTGGCGCAACATACCCACAGGATCAGGGAAACGGTCTTTGGCAAACTCGTAATCACACTGCCAGTCGGTGCCGAACCAACCAGTATCAAAATGTATCACATCCGCAGGAATCTTGTGCGCACGCAACTGATGGGCGATATCCAATCCCTCCTGCTGCGAGAAGTACGTGATGCGACTCATCCATGTGCCGAAAGTCCACAAGGGCAACATAGGTGAACGACCTGTTACAGCCGTGTATTCATAGAGAATATCTTTGGGGGAGCCAAAGAATACAAAGAAATCCATTTCTTCATCTGCCATAAACAGGCGCTGAGCACCAATATAGGAAGCACCAAAGTCGGCAGTAACAGGCGCTGAGGTATGCATGAAGATACCATAGCCGCGATTCGAGAAAAAGAAGGGTACAGGTTTGTACTGTCCGTCGGTTTCAGGGCCTTGCGGATCAGTCACAGACAGATGTACCTTTTGGCCTACCTTGTTTAAGGAAGTAAACGATTCGCCACAACCATAGATGCGCTCACCAGGTGATAACAAAAACACGGGATTCACGCTACGTGAATTGTCCGATCCGCGTTTGATAAATGAGAAAGGCAACAGTTTCACCTGTGTCGAATCGTTGTCAATCAAGTGGCGCGTCTGTGTCATCACACGTCCATTTGCGTCCTTGAGTACCAGGCGGAAGGGGTAGCGTTGAATCTCGATGCTGCCGTTCTCTGTCTTATAGGCAATGGTGTTGCCGTTGTTTGTCGAGGTCCAGACGGGAATATCGTTTTTCTCGCCAGAGGCGTTTGAGTAGATACGCGCCTTGAACACATCGCTGAACATCGGGTCGAGCCTATCATCGTTCTTGGGCACCACGGGTGTAGTCAACATGCGTATGCGTACTGCTCTCGACGATATGAAGTCAATCTTGATCTTCAGGTTGGGGTCATTCTCGTAAGCAGCATCAGGGAAGTCGAGCATCTGCATACGCACTGGCCAATAGCCGTTCAGATTGAAGGCCTGACGGGGCGACATCCTATATCGTTTCCATTGCACTTGTCCTTCTGCCTTTGCCACATCAAACGCCACCACGCTATCAGCCAGGAAATAGGTGTTCGACAGATCGCAGAAATCTGTCGACATATCCTTCTGCATGGCCTGCAGATATTGTATACCAGCATTGGTCTGTATCTGTGCCTTGGCTGTGGAAACAGCACCACATGCGATACATAGAGACAATAATAATTTCTTCATAAGCCTTTATTTTTCAACTTTAAACTGTATCACATCAGATTTCAGCGTCGGCGACTTCGCCGTAATCGAGCCGTTACCGCTGACCACAACCATACACTTGCCGAAAAAAGCCTTGCGTTGGGGCGACGTAAAACGCTCCATAGAGGTCTGGCAACCATTGTCCGTTCCCAGAATCCTGCCATCTCCCTCACCAATAAACTGAATCACGTCTTCAGCCCAAGGGCATAGGTTACCGTCCTTATCCACCACCTCGGCAGTAATGAAGGTCGTTTGCTTACCTTGATAGTCGACTGACAGACGGATACGTTCAGGAGCACCGGCAGTCCTAATGGTTTGCTCGCAAACCACCTTGCCGTCCTTGCGCGAGACGGCCTTCACCTCACCAGGTTCAAATATGATGCGCCAAGCGACGTGATACTCAGTGGTGAGAGGTGAGAGGTAAGAGGTATGAGAATTATCTGAGGCCGGAGGAGTTTTCCGACGGATGCCTTGACTCTTACCATTCACGAACAACTCTACCTCATCGGCATTATTGTAGTAGCACCACAGGTCAATCTCGTCGCCAGGAATCCAGTTCCAGTGGGGAAACAGGTGGAGTACGGGCTTCTGCGTCCACTCGCTCTGATACATATAATAAACGTCCTTGGGGAAGCCCGCCAGGTCAATAATGCCGAAATAGCTCGAACGGGCGGGGAAACCGTATGGCGTGGGTTCACCGATATAGTCGAAACCTGTCCAAATGTACTGTCCGCCTACGAAGTCGTTGTGCTTCACCACATCCCACAATTCCTCATGGGTGCTCGACCACGAGGCGTGCATATTGTCGTAAGCCGAACACATATATGAAGGGTCTGTATAGGGCAGCCACCACTCCTTTGGTGCCTTACGGACAGAGTCACTGGGCATCATATAGTAGCCGCGCGTCTGTAATGCGCTGACACTCTCAGAGAAGACAAAGGGCTTGTCAGGGAAGTTCTTGGGCACATCCTTCACCCACTGATGGTGATAGTTGAACCCGATGATATCAATGGCACCACTCTTGAAGAGGTGGTTGTTAGGCGAAGGTTCATTACATCCCGCCGTAATGGGGCGGGTGGTATCATAACGTTTCACGATGTCGGACAGGTGCTGGGTCAACAACGACTGCACAGACAACTCGCCATCCTTGGCCAGCGTAGACGCATCGTGTCCGGCATTCAGAATCAGGTTAGCCTGTTCCAGTGTCAGGGTATCGGCCTCGGCGTTCGACCATTGCTCCAGTACTTCGTTGCCTATCGACCACATCAGAATGCAGGGATGGTTACGGTCGCGTAGCACCAAGTCCGCCAGATCACGCTCGTGCCACTCATCGAAAAATCGGGCATAGTCGTTCTGGGTCTTCTTGCGTCGCCACATATCAAAACTCTCGTCCATCACAATGAGACCCATTGTGTCGCACATATTCAGCAGTTCCGGTGCAGGCGGGTTATGCGAACTACGAATCGAGTTCACACCCATAGCCTTCAGCTTCATCAACTTACGATGCAACGCATCCTCGTTCAGTGCCGCCCCCAAACAACCGAAGTCGTGATGCTCGCAGACACCATTCAGTTTGAAGTTCTTGCCGTTCAGCCAGAAGCCCGTCTTGGCATCAAAACGGAAGTCACGAAAACCGGTCGTGGTCTCCACTTCATCCACCACCTTGCCGCCGACAATCAGCTGCGTACGTACCTTATATATATATGGGTCCTCACACGACCATTTCTTGAGGTGAGAGGTGAGAGGTAAGAGGTGAGAGATATGTCCTGTAGATCGGGCCACGACTTTTCCATCAGCATCGATCAGCGTGTTTTTAACCTTTACTTTTTGTTTGGTAGGATTCTCGTAGTCCACCTCCACCTTGCCGTCGTGCACATAGATGCCCCAATGCTTCACATGAATGGGGTGCGTCTTCGTCAGCCATACGTGGCGATAGATGCCACAGCCACTATACCAACGTGAATTAGGCTGGTCAGAGTTGTCCACACGTACAGCCACCACATTCTCGCCCTCACGGACGTATGGTGTGATGTCGTATTCGAACGAGCTATAGCCGTAAGGACGATGCCCAACCTTCTGCCCGTTCACATACACGGTGGCGTTCATATACACGCCGTCGAACTCCAGATAGAATTGAGAGGTGAGAGGTGAGAGGTGAGAAATATCAAAGTGCTTACGATACCAAGCAGTTCCGCCTGGCAACGCCCCCCCACCTGCTCCACTGGGATTTCCCACATAGAAGTCGCCCTCAATGGCCCAGTCGTGAGGCAAGTCGAGACGGCGCCAAAACGCATCATTGTAAGTCACTTCCGACATCTGCACGGAGTCGGCCAATATAAAAAGCCAGTCCTTGTCGAAACACTCATGCGAACGTGCATGAACGCTTAGCATACTACACAACGCGGCAAAAAGCATCAAAATTCTCATCATCGGATATGTTCGTCATTTTTCGCTGCAAACTTACATAAAATTTTCGAATTATACAACAGTCATGATAAAAAAGTAAAGACCACCCCTCTCTTTTCCGCTGTGGAAGTGACCACCGTCACCATATTTTCAGTAACTTTGTAAGAATTTGCGGAATTTCTTTAAATAAAGGCAGTTTGGAGAATTGAAGAAAAAGCGGGTTTGGAGACCGTACTCAATTCCACATTCTTCCACCTGAAGGTAGAAGTGTGGCGTTGCAATCTGCTATAAATTGCTTTCAATGAGCACCCGACTCTGAGTCACCAGCCGTTTTATGACTCGTTGTCGAGGACAAAAGTACACATTATAATTGAAATGAGCAAATATTTATGCGATTTTTGGTAAAAATCATTGTTTTATAGAAAAAAAGAGCTATATTTGCAATCGATAAGAGACATTTTTTAATTTGGAGGACGTAGTTATGTTAGGAGTTAATTCACCAAGAGAGCCGATTACGCCTGAGTTTTCTAAGAAAATTCGGGCTGCATTATGGCGTGCAACGACTGGCAACCTGACTTCAGAGGAAAAGGATGCCATTCGCAGGGGACGTGAAGCCCGCAAGAGATGGAAGATTGTATGGGAGGACAAGTAACCAAAGACACGCTTCGTATGTTCCGGACTCTGTATGCAAACGAGGAAGAGTACGTTGGAGATGAATAATGGCACAGTTTCGCGATGAAGAGCCTACATCAGGATTCGTCAGACCTGATGATATCCTAAAGTCAGAACGATTCACGGACTTTTCCGTCGTGCCAAGCAGGGGATATAGCCTGCTGGTACGTGCAAAGCGCAATGGACGATGGTGGATGCTGAAAGGTCTTAAGGAACAATATCGACAAGATACCGTCTATCGAGTCCTCTTGCAAAAGGAATATGAGATTACCATCCAATTGCAACACCCAATGGTGGTGTCTGCCTTTTCCTTTGAAGAGATTGAGAATTTGGGGCTTTGCATAGCGATGGAGTGGATAGATGGCATCACACTCAAAGAATGGCTTGCAAATGGAAAACATACGAGAAAACAGCGCCGCCATGTTGCAGAGATGCTTCTGGAAACCGTCATGTATGTGCATAGCCGACATACACAGCATCGCGACTTGAAACCGTCAAACGTTATGCTTGCCCACGATGGTCAGCACCTGAAACTCATCGACTTCGGCCTTTCCGATACAGACAGCTATGCCATATTGAAAGAACCTGTCGGCACCGAGGGATATATGGCTCCAGAAGGACCTTCTGACATTTTCTCGTTAGGCTGCATTCTTCGCGAGCTTCATATAGGATGGTTGTCTCGAATGGTTGTACGTAAATGTTGTGCGCCACTATCCCGTCGTTATACTGATATCGCTGCCATCAAAAGAGACCTTCATCGCTGCTGGCAGTGGCCACAACGAATCCTTCTCATCATTGGACTTGCGCTCTTAGTGACTACCCTCTACCTTCTGAACCGTTCGCATACACAACAAGAACTGCGTACAATCAATGACTCGCTGGCAGTTATCATAGAGGAAAACAATGCAAAGATACATTCTGAGCAATCAAAGACAGACAGCCTCCAACTCCAGATAAGACAAATAAACGAGCAAATAGAGTCGGAACTGGATGCAAAAGACAAAACTGAGAAGCGCATCTATCAGGCAAAGAGATTAATAGACAAGCAGATACAAGCATACGGTATTGAGCAGATGTTGGATACAGTGAGTTGCCGTAGGAATATCACCATTCCAATACTAAGAATTGCCGATGAACTATTGGAAAGCGCCAAGGACCCTGAGCTGAAAGCATATATCCAAGAGCGCTATCGCAAGCCTTGGCTCAAACGGATGTCAGAACTCCCCTTCGAATAATTTATCCACAAACTTCTATTGTTACTCCGTTGCGCTGCCCGGCGACGTATGTCGTTGGTGGTAATCCGTCATGCACCAGTTGGTCAAGATAGAGCGGCTCATGCTGTAGCATCAGATGGCAGACAAAAGTATCGCCGACGTTCAGTTTAGAGTTTTCAGCCTCCGTTATTATGAAATGGCCATCGCCCTGATGCTTCACCACGATTCTTCTGTCAGGCAGCCATCTGATTACCAGTTTTTGTCCCCATCTTAATTCACTGGCCGAGACACGTTCCGTCGCAGTGATACCACTCTGCGGCTCTGCTGTATCACTGGCATTCTCACAAAAGTCCTCATAACCCTTATAGCCCACAAATCGTGCCAGCACGTCAAGTGTATGCGGTCGGGTCTGCACCTCTTCGTTTTTCAGATAGCCCCAGAGTCGTTTGAGCGTCGTAGGTGATAGCCTCTCACGCGTACCTTTTATTAACAATTGGCTCAACTCATCGAAGTCGCGCGCCTCCTTTAAAGGATGCCCAAATACTCTCTCTACCTCTTTTTTCAGCAATGACTGTTTCATGCTGCGAAGTTACGAAGAAATCGCCAAACCTGCAAGACTAAAGATGAAAAGGACAGAAAAGGACTTGCAAAAAGACTTATTTCGCACTATATTTGCCCGCTAATAGTAAATTTTCAGCTCACAATGTTGCATCTTTCGAAATTATTACCTATCTTTGTCCCGTCGTTTGTGAATAACATTCGACGACATTGAGGAGAGCTATTAAGCTTTGACCCGTCTGTGAATCTGGAAGATACTGATTTTCAACACGGCTAAAATATATGAGTGAAATAATTAATCTTTACCACGGAAGCAACATTGCTGTGGCAAATCCTGAGATACTTGTAACGGGGTATTACAAAGACTTCGGTTACGGATTCTATTGTACTAATATAGAAAAACAGGCACACAAATGGGCTCTCACCAAGAGAGGAGACAGTATTGTCTCGGTATATCAATACCAACCAGACAACACACTGAAAACAAAGGCGTTTCCAACGATGACAGACGAATGGCTTGACTTTGTTGTCAACTGCCGACGTGGAATTAAACATGATTATGACATTGTGGAGGGTCCAATGGTCGATGATCAGATATGGGACTACGTTGAAGACCTTATAGAGGGTTCAATAACACGCGAGGCTTTTTGGGCTTTGGCTAAATTCAAGTATCCCACACACCAAATGGTATTCTGTACACAAAGAGCATTGACGACATTGAAATATGAGAGGAGCTACAGCGTATGAAGAATGTATTTTTCCCAGACGAACAGGTAAGGCCTGACGATCTTTATTTTGTTTGCTATATGATAGAGAGAATTGCGCGTCAGCAAAAGCAACCCAACAAATATGTGGCTAACGCTATGGGACATGATGAGCTGGCGAAAAAATTGTCACTCGCCGATGTGTTACACTCAGCCAATCCATTGGCAGTTGCCGCAGATTGGACGGAGGAATATCATCTGCAACCAGGAACTCATGACGTAACAAAGGTCGATCCGTTACTATGTAGCCGCATACCAACGGCTATTCAGATGGGAAAGGTGTACAAACGATTAATTCTTTCAACATTGAAAGATGGTGAAGACTATGCAGACGGCATTCTGCGGGTTTACAACAGCCCACTTTGCGAAAAACTCGATGACTATAATTGCAGTGCCTATTATGAGCCATCACCATATATCACACGCAGTTATTATGCTGGAGGCTTTTATTGATATATGTATTACATTACATAAGGAACGCCAAGTGCTTGAATAGCAATTTTTGCCGTATCCTTGGCATTTCTTCAACAAAAATAGGCCGATTTGAATAATATTTCATATTGTAATATTCAAATCGGTTAAGGACATTTATGCCATTTTTTGCAAAGTCCGACACCTCTTTTTTCAGCAATGACTGTTTCATGCTGCGAAGTTACGAATAAAACGCCAAACCTGCAAGACTAAAGATGAAAAGGACAGAAAAGGACTTGCAAAAATCCTTTTTTGAAACTAATTTTGCCGCAGATATAAAAAAAACAGCTCACAAATGTTGCAACTTTCAAATAAAATGCTTATCTTTGTGCCGTGGTTTCGTAAGAGACTGCGACATAGAGGAGAGCAATTAAGCTTTGTCCCGCCTGTGAATCTGCAAAATTCAAGTGATAAGGGAAAAAGTTTGAAAGGCTGCTTCTCCTGCAGTAGCATATATACTGCTCTCTCCAACATGGAGACAGTTCACATATATACCTGCAGGTGTGAGCTGATTTTCATTCTTATTATCACAGGTATTGCAGAACCTACAGGCTAAAGAATGGCAAGTAGGCTCACACTCTTTGTGTATAGAAAGGAATATCAATAATTAAAAAAAACAGATAATATGGGACTATTTAAAAAAATATTTGTGATAGCCTATTATCAAATAGAAACAACATGATGAAAAGACTTATCGATTGGTACATAAAACATTATAGGGAAGAGATAGTGCGTGCAGATAGCGAATTGCACTCTTCATTTAATTTGGCTTTGTCTGACAAAGATAAAGCAATACTAATCTTGATAGGAAATCATCAATGGTATTTGAAACCTTTTCATCCAGACATATATAATGCCATTATTGATAAGATGGCTATTGACGCTCCATGGAATAAGATGAAGAGCTATGATAGCTTTGAAGATATTTTTAATGATCATCAAAAGTGGAAGGCGTATGACTACATACAGCAACTGACAGTGTACGATATTGCTATACGACTTGCCATAATAAATAATGACGAGAAACTGCAACCAACAAAGAAATTGTATCTGCATGCTACGCCGATGACTGCATACAAGTGGTTATTTAATAACGGCTTCGTGAGTGTTAAGGTGAAAGGTAGCTATACCATCGTTGAGATAAAAAATCTAAAAGGTGTTTTTGGTTCTTTGACTGCTAGGGAAATTGAAGATTTCCTTTGCCATTTGGAAAAAGGTATCAAGCGTGTTAGAGAGAATAGACATTCTATGAATCCATTAGAAAATGAACTTGACAATATAATCAAAGACATTTTTAAGAAAAATAAATGATATCACCTCTTAACATAGCACAGAAATGCCCTTATGTGGATTGTTGTAACTATGCTGACACCATAGAATGTATTGATAATCCATCTGGATGTCTAAGATATCATATTAATAAGGAAGAAGCCGAAAATCCTTTAAAGAGTAGGCACTAATTTTAAAACAATAACAATTATGAAAAAGTATTCAAAACCTCAGGTGTTAGCTAAGAACCTCCCAACAGGTTCTTACGCAGCAGGTTGTGGCATGTACCCTCATTCTGGTGTGGAATCAGATTGCAAGAGATGTGAGCATGCCCAGTAACAATGTAAAGGAGGAAGACTGCAGCAGCGGACTTCCTCCTTTTGAACTAAATAAAGGAATTGTTGTATGTTAGTAAGACAAAGTAAAAATAGTTATATAAGGTGTACTTCTCGTTATGGATACATAATTAATCAGTTAACGAGACATGACCGTGTCTATAATGAAACAGGGGCAGACTTCCTATCTCAAATTAACCGAATACCCCAAGAAATAGATCATATTGTTGAGATATTAGTAAAAGAATATGAAGATGTAAGTTATAATGAACTTCTTAATGATTTCAAAGCATTTGTTTCTGACTTGGAAAAAGACAAGTTTGTAATTACAGGCGAAACTCCAGAAGAAATTGATAGTAAAGAAGAAGTATTTACATATGAAATTGATAATCCGAAAACCATAGAAAGCGATTTTGCTCAAACGACAAAAGAGTATATTAGTGAAAATACACAAGAATTCTTTCACGAAGAATTGCAAGGGCGTCCTTTGATAAATACTCTTCAATTTGAACTTTCTAGTCGATGTAATGAGCGTTGCATCCATTGTTATATTCCCAATTCAAAGAAAAATACGGGTTTTGATATGCCCTTACATAAAGTGAAAAGTCTACTTGACGAGTTTTCTGATATGGGGGGTATCAATGTAACCTTGTCAGGAGGAGAAGCTTTCTTGCATAAGGATATTATAGAAATTATGAGATATTGCCGCGAGAAAGACTTACAAATCACCATTTTGTCTAATCTTACCATCCTAAAAGAGGAACATATTCAGGTTTTGAAAGAGGTAAATGTTTCACTGATACAGACCTCTTTATACTCAATGAAACCCGAAATACATGATTACATAACTACAGTAAAAGGCTCTTTTGAAAAAACAAAATCTGCGATTGAGAGGTTGGTTGCGAATGATATTCCTGTCCAGATTTCTTGTCCGACAATGAAGGCAAACTACAAAGACTACAAAGATGTACTTATATATGCGCAATCTTTGAAGTCAAAAGCAGAAACCGACTATCTTATCATGGCTCGTTCAGACCTTGACACAGATAATTTGGCAAATCGACTTTCTTTGGAAGAGGTAGAGTGTCTACTCAAAGATATCATCCAATTTGATATTAATTATCAGGATTATTATAAAAAAATACGTCCGCGTGCTGATGAAATCAAATTAAACTATGACAATTTCATTAATGAGCCGTTGTGTGGTGTGGGATATGATTATTGTTGTGTAACAGCAAACGGAGATGTCTATCCTTGTCCAGGTTGGCAGGCAAATATATTGGGAAATGTATACAAACAGTCTCTTAAGGAAATATGGGAAAATAGTGAAAAAGTCAAGCAATTGAGGGAGATAACTCAAAAATCATTCCCACAATGTTTGGAGTGTGAAGCTTTGAATTATTGTAGCCGTTGTTTGGTCAGAAACTATAATGAGAATGGCGGAGACATGTTTAAGATTCCAAAGCATTTCTGCGATGTCGCGTTTTTAAACAAAAGACTTCGCGAAAAATATGAACAAACAACAAGGGATCAGATACAGACTCATTGAAAATGGTAATATGCAATGACAGACAATCACGTGCATATAGGTTGGTATACTGACGGCTATCACTATCCTCGTGAAGTATGGCAAGCTGAACAAGATGCTGGAATCAACGAAATCGTTGTTTCCAGCACTTCTACATGTGCAGAGCTGTATAAATTGGTTGTTAAAGAGATGCGCGAACTTATCAAATTAGGAGGCTCACATATCCATCCGATACTTTGGCTGACCCCAAGAATGATGAAGATGTGGGGATTGAACTATATGGTTCATAGCAAAATCCGATGGCAAGGCATAAAGATGCATTGGAAGGCTCATCGGGAATGGTACTATAACAGAAAACTCCTGCATAATGCATTAGAAGTGGTACGATGGTTGCAAGTTCCAGTATTGTTGCATACGGGAGAATTCGATGAATGCCATGCTGGTGTTTTTCTGGACATCTGCAAGCTGTATGATGATCTCACTTTCGTACTGGCTCATGGTCGTCCTTTGGATGAGACAAGGGACGTCATGAAGGAATGCCCCAACGTTTATGTAGATACAGCTTTTATGCCAGCTGACTATGTAAAAGAGTTAGCTGATGCAGGGTATTCAGAAAGAATCTTATTTGGAACAGATGCCCCTATCAATCTTATATATAATAAAGATGTGTCAACGGCAGATTATATAAGAAATAATTTGGCAGAATTACAAAACACTCTCTCGCCAAAGCAATATGAAATAATAATCTCAAACAAATTGTATACGTAATTATGGAGATACTACTAATCATCGGAATACTTGTACTAGTACTCATCGTGTTTACTGGCGGAGGCATTTTAGGATGGCTATTAAAGGGGATTGGTTCCGTCTTTGAATTGTTACTTGAAGGCTGGGGCTCTTGCTTGAGAGTTGTCGTATGGATTATCTTGATATTTCTGTTACTATTGGCTTTGGCTTTGTAATATGAGGTTTGTAGTAATTGTTATATTGTTATAGATTGCGCAATTATCGAGAAAGATGATGGCTCCAATATCTGGAGCCACATCGGCAAACAGTTAAACAAACTTAAAGAATTGAGCGTTAACTCATAATTACAAAGTATAGTTTAAAATAATTTGCTATATTTGCAAAGTAAACATAAGAATATTACTATGGATAAGCAAATTATCAAGACCGTCATTGCCGAAAAGCAACAGCAAATAGGAAAGACGAAATTGTTGCAAAGGGCAGTACATTTCGATGAGCATTCATGTTATGTGCTCGTCGGTATTCGTCGTTCTGGAAAGTCATACACGCTTTATCAGGATATGCAAGCCAAGCTCTCTGCAGGAAAAGCCACGATCGAAGACTTTCTATACATCAATTTTGAGGACGAGCGCCTGGCCTCGATAAAGTCTGAGGAACTTGGATTGTTGCTTGATGCTTATTGGGAGATGTACGACCAGAAACATCCTCTGATTTATCTTGATGAGATACAGAATATTACGGGATGGGAGAAGTTTGCCCGCAGACTGGCTGAAGAAAAACGCCATGTGATGATTACGGGTAGCAACGCAAAAATGCTCAGCCGTGAGATAACTTCCACACTTGGTGGTAGTTATATCCAGCGTAACATCTATCCTTTCTCCTTTGAAGAGTATCTGAACTATTACGGTATCCAGCTTGACAAGAATTGGGAATTTCAGCCAGACAAACGGCTGACGGTATTGCGTCATTTCAACGAATATTTCTATTGTGGCGGGTTTGCTGAATCGTTCGACAAGACAGACAAGCGGGAATGGCTCACCTCGCTCTATCAGAAAATCCTGATGGGTGACATTGTGGAGCGCAATAAGATCCGTAATCCACGCATCTTCAGACTGTTGGCAAGAAAGCTGGCAGACAGTGTGATGCAGCCAACCACCCTAAAACGCTTGGAGCACATCATCAAGTCAACGGGCGACAGCATCAGTCCAACGGTGCTGAAAGACTACCTTGACTACATGGAGGATGCCTATCTCATATTCTCCATACCAAACCTCGTCTCACCCCTGACCGAACAGCAGACCATCGTAAAGCGCTATTTTGCTGATAATGGCATATTGAACCTCTTCTTGACGGGAGGTGAAACAAAATTGTTGGAGAATATCGTTGCCATTCATTTGAATAAGCTCTATCATAATACGGCAGAAGAGCTGCGCCTATTCTATTATAATAAAGGTGTAGAGATAGATTTCTGCATACCAGAGGTTAATATAGCCATTCAGGTATCCTATAGCATCAATGATCTGGATACTTACGAACGCGAAGTGGGTGGGCTCGTCAAATTTCTGAAAGCTTATAAGCAGTATCAAGGTATCATCATTACATGGGATACAGAAAGGCAAATAACAGAAGACGGTATCACCGTCGAAGCCATTCCCGCCTGGAAATGGTTGTTGCAAAAGTAGTATCATTACAACCAGCCATCTGGACGAGTTGCGTGAAATTAAAAGTAAGGAAGCTGCAAAAAAGAACAATGAAGAAACTATTTACAATTGTGCTTCTGTTGGTGACTCTAACCATGCAGGCACAGCAGAAGGAGATCTCATATATTGAGACCACCAAGAACTGGTACTACATCTACGATGAAAGTGGCAAGAAAATCAAGACACTCTACCGCAGTGGTATCGGAGACATCAAAGGATGGGGTAAGGACTTCTTCGTCACCAAGCGAGGTGCCTTTTACTTGATTTGTGATGCCGAGGGGAAGACGCTGAAAACGCTTGGCGCACAATCGGTAGGCGAAATTATTTCCGTATCGAGTAGTACTTTTACCAGTCGGCTTGGAGTATGGATATATACTTGGAACAAAGAGGGGAAAAAGATCCAAACGAGGGGAGCAAGTAAATGAAGATTATTGACTTTAACAACGACCTGACGATAGCACTGAACAGGGTGTGCTTCTCGTCTGATTTCAGAATTTATTTCACATCCAAGTATGGTTATTGCCCCAACGGGCTGACGATAGGCGTGAAAGGGAGAAGCAAGGATGACTATCATCTGTTTCTAACCATTCGCCATTATGGCTACGACCACTCTTCCAATAACGGCATCTCTGAATTTTCAGATGCCTACGATTTCTATCCCGAACGCTTTGATTTCACGGATGAGCATTTGAATACCATCATTGAGTACTTCAAAACACGGAAGCAGGAATTCTATGCCGAATACATTGCTGGTGTTCAATTCTTCAAGTCTGATCGAGATGGTTAAAGGCACTAATAACATTGTCCTTTTGCAGGTGAAGGGACTTGTTACATAAGATGAGAGTGCTTGCAAAACACCACAAGAGGGGGTAGCAAATCCCTCCTGCTTGCAGGGACATGTACGTGCTCTGACAATGCACAAGGGAGAAGTGATTCTTTGTTCTGATCAGGGAATATACGTCTCTAAAAGCTTCGGAATGAGCTGGATGAAACGAAACAGTTCAGACCGCAAATTCACCGATATACAAGACATGGGTAGCGAGTTGATCGCAACCACCTCTGATGGCCATATCTATGCATCATCATCAGGTGGTTTTTCTTGGTTTAAGCGAAGGTAAGTTGTCACTTTTGTTTTTATACCATGTGTATGACTTACGCATACTTGAATCAGCGATTTGTTTGAAAAATCGCTGATTACAATAACCTTTTTTGATGAAATTTTGGTTATTACAATAAGTTTTTCTACCTTTGCACCCAAAAGGATGAAGTATAATAATATAAGGTATGGAAACTCTGTTTAAGAAGCATCGGGTACTGGTATCCCAGGTAAGTATGAAGAT